>Ga0182742_1002665_pt1 | contig 19316 bp, 20 predicted proteins | sample eDN5th37CBELigMG_FD_128880 | JGI IMG/M metagenome (GOLD analysis project Ga0182742, IMG submission 128880) | Enriched Miracle-Growth compost microbial communities from Emeryville, California, USA - eDNA 5th pass 37_C BE-Lig MG (version 2)... ... | reverse complement strand
GTGAGCAGCTCGGTGCGAAGCTTTCTGCCGCCGAGGCTGAACTTGCGGGCGCGAGCGCAGAGGCCGCAAAAGTGGACGCCGCGTTCAGCTCTGCCAACGAACAGCTCGCCGCCGCACGCGAAGCTCGCGCTGGTGCCGCCGCCCGGGCCGAAGCTGCCGATACGCGCAGGGTTGAAGTGGCGCGGCAATCGGGCGAGCGCTTTCAGTGCCCCCCGCCCCTACTGCCGGAGCGCTTCGCATTCGCCGCCACCGATGTCGCCACCAGCGAGGACGAAGCTTCCACACTGGAAAAGCTGACGGCTGAACGGGAGCGGATCGGCCCCGTAAACCTCGTCGCCGCGGACGAGCTGGCGGAGGCGGAACTGCAACAAGGCAGCAGCGCCGCCGAACAGGCCGAACTCACAGAAGCCGTCAACCGCCTGCGCGGCTCCATTGGCAGCCTCAACCGGGAGGGGCGCGAGCGGCTGCGCACGGCCTTTGAGGCAGTGGATGGCCATTTCCGCCGCTTGTTTACGCGCCTTTTCGAAGGGGGGCAGGCGCACCTCGCGCTTATCGATTCGGACGATCCGCTGGAAGCCGGGCTTGAGATCTACGCCCAGCCGCCCGGCAAGCGGCTGCAATCACTGACGCTGCTCTCGGGCGGCGAGCAGGCGCTGACCGCCGTTGCATTGATCTTCGCCCTGTTCCTCACCAACCCCGCGCCGATCTGCGTGCTGGACGAAGTCGACGCGCCGCTGGACGATGCGAATATCGACCGCTTCTGCGACTTGCTCGACGCCATGGTGCGCGAGACACAGACACGGTACTTGATCGTCACGCACAATGCGGTGACCATGAGCCGGATGCACCGCCTGTTCGGGGTCACAATGGTCGAGAAGGGCGTCAGCCGACTGGTCAGCGTCGATCTGGGCGGAGCGGAAGAACTGCTGGCGGCAGCGGAGTAGAGCAATGGTTCGTCATCTCACGATCACCGCCCTCCTCCTGCTGATGCCGACAGCGGCAGTGGCGCAGGACCAGGCGCCGACGCTTGAAGAGCGCATCCAGCGGATAGAGGACCGCGAGGCGATCCGCGACCTGATCCTCGCTTATGCAGTCAGGCTGGATGCGCGCGACTTCGACGGCTATGTCGAGCTGTTCGCCGAGAACGGAACCTGGCAGAACGGCTCCACCATCCGTCAAGGCCGGGACGAGATTCGCGCGATGCTGGTCGGCATCTATGGCGATCAGGCCGAAATCGACACAAGCGACCCCAGCTATCGCATCGTCTCGAACATCGAAATCGCACTGGAGGGCGACCGCGCCACCGCCCGCTCGCGCCAGCTGACGATCATGCGCGGCGAAGGCGGAGCGCCGAAGCCGGTGCTGAGCGGCATTTACGAGGACGAGCTGGTGCGTGAGAACGGGGAGTGGAAGATCCTCCACCGCACTGACCGGGTGGTAATGCCCACGCCCGAGGAATGGCGGCGGCGGATGGAGGAACTGCGTCGCGGGCAGTAGCGCCTGCTTAAAGGCGCCCGACGCGCCGCGCCGAGGGCTGGTCTTGTTCTGACCGTTCGATCAGGCGAGCAGTGCCACCAGCCCCGCGATGGAGAGCCAGGGCAGCAGACCGGCCCCGCCGATCACCAGCAGGCGCTTGCGCAGCGACCACCTCTCTCCCGGCTTCGCCTCGCTGGACGTATCCCAGATCGGGTCTGCGGGATCGATGGGAGGGGCGGCATAGGCCCGGGCGAGCTTTGCCTGCATCTGCAGCGGCTCGCTCTTGAGGTGAGCGGCGCTGATTTCGGACTTGGTGAGCGGCTGGGTGAAGCTGCAGCCCGCCATGCATCCGCTGGTCCAGACGACCGTGGCCGTTCGGCTGCCGGCATGGGGCAGTTCGACATCGAGGATCGGCGGAACCTCGATTTCGTCGAGGAACTCAGCGAGGAACCCGGTGGCCGAAAGGTTGGTGATCTCGGCAGGGATGACGGCATCAGACCCCGCGCGACGCAGGGTGACGCCAAGGCAGATTTCAGCGCGTGGGCCCTTCCGCCGGTCCGCTTCGGCAGCCGGGGCCGGTTGGAAGACGCTCGCCATCCTCAATCTCCTCCGACCGGATGATGCCGATCAATCGGGGGAGAATTAGGGTTGCGAGGTAAACGAATGGTTGAGAAGGCCAGGCGGCGGCCAGCCTAGAAGCTTTCCTCGTAAACGCGGCGGATGTCTCCGCCCCACCGGCCGTGGAACTTGTCCAGCAGGCGCTGCGCGGGGACTTTGCCGCTGGCGACGATCTCCTCTAGCGGCTCAAGGAAGCCCGCCTCGCTATCTCCGCCGGCGCTCAGCCGACCTCGGGCTACAAGCCCGGCATGGGCGATGCGAAGCACCTCTCGCCCGAGTTCGCGCAGCGTCCCACCGCCCGGCACCGGAGCGTCGAGGGCAAGCCGCGGCACCGCGTCACGCAGCGCCTCTCGCTCCTCCATGGTCCAGTGCTTCACCAGATCCCACGCCGCATCGAGCGCGGTGTCGTCATAGAGCAGGCCAACCCAGAAGGCGGGCAGCGCGCAGATGCGGTTCCAGGGGCCACCATCGGCGCCGCGCATTTCGAGGAAGCTCTTCATCCGCACTTCGGGAAAGGCGGTGGAAAGATGATCCCACCAATCGCTCGCCCGGGGCCGCTCGCCCGGCAGAGCGGGAAGGCGGCCTTCCATGAAGTCGCGGAAGCTCTGCCCGGCCGCGTCGATGTATTTGCCGTCGCGGAAGACGAAATACATCGGCACGTCGAGCATGTAGTCGACGTAGCGCTCGTAACCGAACCCTTCCTCGAAAACGAAGGGCAACATGCCGGTGCGGTATGGGTCCGTGTCCGACCAGATATGGCTGCGATAGGAGAGGAAGCCGTTGGGCTGCCCTTCCGTAAACGGCGAGTTGGCAAACAAGGCCGTCGCGAGCGGCTGCAGCGCCAGCCCGACGCGGAACTTCTTCACCATGTCCGCTTCGGAGCCGTAATCCAGGTTCACCTGGATCGTGCAGGTGCGCAGCATCATGTCGAGGCCGAGCGAACCGACGCGCGGCATGTGCCGCAGCATGATGCCGTAGCGGCCCTTCGGCATGATCGGCAGCTCTTCACGGGTCTTGTCCGGCCACATCCCGAGGCCGAGGAAGCCGACGCCGCACTTCTCGCCCACCTTTTTGACCTGGTCGAGGTGGCGCCCCGTTTCCGCGCAGGTCTGGTGAAGCGTCTCCAGTGGGGCGCCTGAGAGCTCCAGCTGGCCGGCAGGCTCAAGGCTGACGGTGCCGTCCTCACCGCTCATGGCAATGACGCGGCTGATGCCGTCGGCGCCTTCCTCCTCCACCGGCTCCCAGCCGAACTGGCGCAGTTCGAGCAGGATGTCGCGGATGCCCCCGGGCTCATCATAACTAGGTGCGGCGTGGTTATCTCGCCGGTAGACGAGCTTCTCGTGCTCGGTGCCGATGCGCCATTCACTGCGAGGCTTCTCGCCCTGCTGCATGGGGGCCACAAGGTCGTCCCGCCGCTCGATCAGCGGCTCCTCCAGCGCGGTCGCCTTGCGGGTGCTCATGGCAGCGCCGCTAGCGGCAACATCAGCACCGCGCCAGCGCTAAAAATGCGCCTGCCAGTCTCCGGCGCTTCCCATCCACAGCGCAGTCGCGGCGATGGCCGCCGTTTCCCCGCGCAGGATGCGGGGGCCGAGGCTGATCGGCCTGGCGTGCGGCAGAGCGCGAACGGCGGCGCGCTCCGCGTCGTCGAACCCGCCCTCCGGGCCGATTAACAGCGCGGAAGGCCCTTGATGAGCAGAGAAAGCAGTTGCTGCCGGGTCGCCGCCCTGCTCATCGGCAAAAAACAGTGCGCGGTCCTCGGGCCAATCGCGCAGCAGGGCGTCAAGCTTCACTGGCGCGGCAAGCTCGGGCAAAGCAGTGCGCGCGCATTGCTCGGCCGCCTCAGTGACGATCATCCGCGCGCGGTCAGGGTTCAGCCGGTCGGCCACGCAGCGCCGGGCGAGAACGGGCGCGATGCGCCGCACGCCAAGCTCCGTCGCCTTTTCCAGCACCAGATCGAAGCGATCCTTCTTCAGCAACGCGGCGCACAGCCAGAAATCCGGCACCTGTTCCCGCTCGCGCAAACGGCGGGTTGCGCTCAACGACAGATCACGCTTGCCGACGCTGGTGACCTCCGCCGCCCATTCACCGGTCAAATCGTCACACAGGATCACCACGTCGCCCTCGCCCACCCGCATCACGCGGAGCAGGTAATGGGCTTGCGGCCCGTCCAGCGTTACCGCTTCCCCCTCGGCCAGAGGGCCCTGGACGAACAGGCGCGGGGCGCTTCGGGGTGGCCATGCGGGAGTTGCGGGCATGGCTAGGCACTAGCGGGGCCGCAGGCTACGGGGCAAGCATGGCGGACACGATCACTCCCGATAGCGAGCATCGCGGCCTTGTCGGCCTGCTGCCCGCCCGCATCCGCGACTACGCGCTGCTTGCCCGTTTCGACCGGCCGATCGGCTGGTGGCTGCTGTTCTGGCCCTGCGCCTGGGGCGTGTGGCTGACAGGCGCGGGGCTGCAATGGCAGCTCGTCCTCTGGCTGCTGCTGGGCTCGATCGCGATGCGCGGGGCGGGTTGCGTCTACAACGACATCGTCGATGCGGATCTCGACCGGCAGGTGGCGCGCACGGCCCAGCGACCAGTGGCCAGCGGCCGAGTGAGCACCAAGGCTGCTTGGCTCTGGCTGCTGGTGCTATGCGGCATAGGGCTCATCGTGCTGTTCCAACTTCGCTGGCAGGCGCAATTGGTGGCGCTGGCCAGCCTGTTCCTGGTCGCTGCCTACCCTTTCATGAAGCGTATCACCTGGTGGCCGCAGGCGTGGCTGGGCCTGGTCTTCACCTGGGGCGCGCCGGTCGGGTGGGTAGCGCTGCGTTCTGACCGGCTCGAGGTGATGGCCGCGCTCTACGCCGGCTGCTTCTTCTGGTGCATGGCCTACGACACGATCTACGCGCTGCAGGACAGGGAGGACGATGCGCTGGTCGGCATCCGCTCAAGCGCCCTCAGGCTCGGGAGCCATGTGCGCGCAGGCGTTGCCCTGTTCTACGGGATGGCGGTCGCGCTGTGGGCGCTGGCCTTCTGGCTACTCCGCGGCGATGTTCTCGCAGTGCTGGCGTTGCTGCCGGCGGCACTGCATTTCGGCTGGCAGGTGGCGACGCTGAACGCCGCCGACCCTGCGAACCCCCTCGCCCGTTTCCGCTCCAACCGCTTTGCCGGGCTGCTGGTGGCGACCGCCTGCTTCGTGGTGGGGAACGCCTGACGCCTCAGCGCCAGGCGGTGATGCGGCCGCTATCCTCGAGAATGTAGAGAGTGCCGTTCGCCACGATCGGAGGCTGCGAGACGCCGCTGTCGAGTTCCGTGAAGTCGGCCACCTCGCCCGTCGCCGCATCGACGGACTGCACCACGCCGCGAGAGCTGGCGATCCACAGGCGGTTGTTGGCGAGGACCGGCCCCGTCCAGAAGATCGGATTGTCCCGCTTTTCCGGGTTCCGCCAGCGGGGCAGCTGGGTGATCCACTTCACCCGACCCGTGCTGCGGGCAATCGCAAGCAGCCGCGAATCATCGGTCAGGGTAAAGATCCACTCGCCCGCAATGGCCGGGGTGGAGATGCCCGCAAGGCTCAACTCCCAAACGCGCTGCCCGGTGACCAGTTCGTAGGCCGCCATGCGCCCGCCCTGGCCCAGCGCATAGACGCGGCCCTGGTCGATGATCGGGTCGGCATCGACGTCCGTCAGCGCACCCACCTCTGTCGAAATGGAGGTGCGAGCCAGTGCGTCCGACCACAGGTTGCGGCCGTTCTCGTAACGATAGGCGACCACCTCGCCCGACGAATAGCCGGCGATCACGGTGCCTTGCCCGGCCGCGGGGGCCGCGACGCCGAAAACGCCGGACTGGCCCGCGCCTGCAGCGTCCTGCCAGATGACGGAGCCATCGGACATGTTGAGCGCGTGGATCTGGTTGTCCTGCGTCATCACGTAGACGGAATTGAACGCGACGGTCGGCGATCCGCGCAGCGGCCCGGCAGGCCGAACGCGCCACACCTCCGCACCGGTCTGCGCGTTGAGCGCGACCACGTCGCCTGCACCGGTCGCGACATAGACCCGGCCCTCGAAATAGCTCGCGCCGCCGCCGAAGATCGCGTCCTGCAGCTCCCGCCGCACTTCGATCGTGTGGGACCAGCGGCGGGCGCCGGTTGCTGCATCGAAGGCATGAACCTCGCCCCGCGTGTCCACCACATAGAGCATGCCGTTGCCCACCACCGGCGCGGCGGCGAGGCGCCGACGCTTGTCCGATCCGGCGATGTTGGCGGTCCAGACGCGGCTCGGAGCAGGCGAGAGCACGACGTGGCCGGCGGCCTTGGCGGCGTTTCCACCGGCCTGTGGCCACTCGGCGTTCGCCCGGGCGGGTGGCAGCACCAGCGCGGTGTCGGCAAGAGCGGGGTCCGCCTCCACCGCCGAGCTGATGCGCGAGAGGATCGGCGTGCGATTGCCGACCGTGGGTGTGGACGGCTTGTCACCGCCGCCCAGCGCACCGCAGGCCGCGAGCGCGGCACAGAGCGGCAGGGTCAGCAGCAGGCGGGAACGGCGGGAGTGAAGCATGTTCATGTCAGATCCGTTCATTGCGCCGCCGCAGGCACGGGAGCGGTCGCCGGTTGCGAGCCGAGCTCCTGCAGCGCCGCGTCGACATCCTCGATCGCATCGTAGCCGAGCAGGCCCGCCAGCTGGCGGGTGCGCGAACGCAGCGTTTCGGGCACGCTGTCATCCTTGGCGATCTGCGCCAGCAGCGGCCCGGCGAGATCCTCGCGCCCCTGCTTGAGGTAGGCCATCGCCACCAGCTCACCAGCACTGCCGAACCAGGGATTGCCGGGAACAGCGATCGGCTTCAGCCGGTCGATCACGGCCTGCGGCTGAAGATCCTCGAACTGCGCGGCGGCAAGCCGGATGGCGGCGAGCTGGCGGTAAGGCTCAGGCGCATCGCCATTGTCGGCAACGGCCTGGAAAATCCGCACGGCCTCGTCCCGGCGGTTGTCGCGCAGGGCGATCGCAGCACGGCCGAGATTGGCCGCGACGGAGGCTGCATCACCATCGTTGGTGGCAAGGGGCGCCAGCTTTTCATCCGCCGGAGCAAACGCGCCGCTCTCCAACTCGTCGAACGCCAGGACCAGTTGCTCGGAGCGGCTTTCCAGCGCGTTCTCTTGCCGGTCGCGCCAGAACAGCCAGCCACCAAAGGCGAGCAGCACCACCAGCACGGCGGCGGCGATCATCAGGCCATAGCGCTTCGCCGCGCCCTCGAGCTGGTCGCGGCGGACGGCTTCGTCCACCTCGCGCATCAGCACATCCTGCTCGGCGGCCTTGCGGACGGCGAGCTTGCCGTCGCGGGACTGGTTCGTATCGGGAGTGAGGGCCAAGGGGATCTACCTGAGGGGTTGAGGTCTGCTGCTGCCGCGCATCAGGCCGGGCTGTTTAGCGGATGGCCACGGCGATGCAATTGTCGATTGCCTCCTGTCCCACAGTCGAGTGAACGGCGAATGAAGCGCCCGGGCCGTTCGACTAACGCGAACCGATCAGGCTGCGATAGAGGGCGAGACTGCGCTCGATCATCTGGCCTTCGTCGTACTCGGCACGAGCCTTCGTCCGGTTGGCTTCTCCAATGCGGCGACGCAGCGTCTTGTCGGCCGCCAGGCGGGTGATCGCGGCGATCATCCCAGCTTCGTCCGCCGCAGCGGAGAGCAAGGGGCCGTTATCGCTGGAAACCAGTGCGGCGGCCTCGGTCTCTTTCGAGGCGATGACAGGCAGCCCGGCCGCCATCGCCTCGATGGTCTCAGCGGTTCCCTGCACCGGGGCGAAAAGGTCGAACAGCCCGATCAGCCGCGCACGGTCCGCAGGCGGGGCGACAGGGTGAACGCGATCCTCAACGCCGTTGCTTGCCGCTTCGCTGATGATCGCCTGGTGCCAGCGCTCCTCTGTCCCGACGACCAGCTGCCATTCGTCGGGCAACGTGGCGACGGCACGGATCAGCGGGCGCAGCGCCTCCGGTGCCGAGGACGCCACGGTGCCGAGCCACAGCTCTCCCCTCCGCTTGACGAGGCCGGGCACCGCGTCGCGCTTGGGCGTGGCGGCAAGGGCGGCGGTGTCGACGCCGTCCGGTATCAGGTGAACCCGAGTGCGCGGTTGCTGCCAGCGCTCCAGCGCGATCCGCTCCGCTTCCCTGCTGGGCACCACGAGTGCCGCGGTCCGTCCAAGGGCGATGCGGCGCAAGAGGTTGGAGCGGCCCGCTTCACCAGCGCCTTCGTGATGGACCAGCGGCGCCAGTTTGTAGACATCGGCAAACAGGGTGTGAGCCAGTGCCGCATCCAGCGCTCCGGCGCCGTAGGTGCATAGCAGGTCATACCCCGCCATTGCCGCAGCCAGCTGTTTAAGGCGGCCGGGCAGCGGGGCGCCGGTGAGCGGCGGGAACGCTGGCCAGGAGAGATTCGGGAGACGATCCGTGCCGGCAAGACGTCCGCCACCCTGCACCACCACCGCATGCCTCGCCTCGCCGCCGAGCGCGCGAATGACCCGAATGCACCGGCCTTGCACCCCGTCTGCATCGCTGGCGGAAACGCAATGCAGGATGCTTGCAACGCCTTGCGTCTGCATGTTCAAGCCACCCTCGCCAGCAGGCGGGCAATCGCCTCCTGCGCCTCCGGCTCCTCCAGGGTCGGTGAATGGCCGACGCGCCGGATTGTCACCGCCTCAAGCCCCGGCACCTCCCGCTCCATCCGGGCCAGTGTGGCGGCGGAGAGAATGTCCGAAAGCTCCCCCCTGATCGCCAGCACCGGCCGTCCTGCGAGCGCACGCAGGGCCGCCCACATGTCCAGACCGGCACCTTGCGAGAACTGTTCAAACGGTTCCGCGATCTTCATGTCGTAGTCGAAGGCGATGCGACCGCCCGCGCCGACGCACATCAGCCGCTTGGCTAGGCGCAGCCAATCCGACAGCGCATAGTCCGGATGCGCCGCCCCCGCCTGCTCCTTCAGCGCGCGCGCCGCATGGACCCAGGTCGGGAAGCTGCGCCCCTGCCCCACATGATTGCGGATGCGCGCCAGCCCCTGCGCCTCCACCTCCGGCCCCACATCGTTCAACACGACACCGGCCAGCCGCTCCGGCGCCTCCGATGCGAGTCGCAGGACGACCACCCCGCCAAGCGAGGTGCCGACCGCCACCACGCGGTCCAGCCCCTCTGTGTCCAGCAGCCCGAGAATATCGGCGACGTAGCGATCCGGCGTGTAGCTTGCCGGGTCCTTGGCATAGTCGCTCTGCCCCCGGCCGCGCAGGTCCGGGCAGATGACGCGCCACGCGCCAGCGAACCGCTCAGCCAGCGGCTCGAAATCGCGCGCGTTGCGGGTGAGGCCGGGGATGCACAGGATCGGCGGCCGATCGGCGCGACCGGCGTAGTCGCGATAACGCAGCACCAGCCCCTCGGCGCTGGTCCATTCCCCTTCGGTGAAGGCGGCTTCGGCCATCAAAGTCCTGCTGTTTCCTCGCCCCTGCGCTTGCGCGCCGCCCCTCGCGCCGCCACTTAGCGGCGATGCGAGCCGAACCGCAAGCCGCGCCCTATCGCCCGGATCCGCAGATCCTGACCATCGCCGAATGGCTGGCGGACCCCGTGGAGCCAGCCAATTTCCCCAAGGCGGAGCTGCGCTTCCGCAATCGCCGGTGGGACGCTGCGGTAGGCCTCGATGGTCTTAGCGACGAGCAGTGGGTGCGGCATTTCGCGCGGTTCGAGCCGCTGCCGGACAACATCCCCCAGCCGCTGGCGCTCCGTTACCACGGGCACCAGTTCCAGGTGTACAACCCCGACCTTGGTGACGGGCGTGGCTTCCTGTTCGCGCAGTTCCGGGATGCGCAGGACCGGCTGCTCGACCTTGGCACCAAGGGCAGCGGCCTCACCCCCTACAGCCGCACCGCCGATGGGCGGCTGACGCTGAAAGGCGCGGTCCGCGAAATTCTGGCAACCGAGATGCTGGAGGCGCTGGGCACCTATACCTCGAAGACGTTCAGCGTGATCGAGACGGGCGAGGAGCTGTGGCGGGGGGACGAGCCTTCCCCCACCCGCTCCGCCGTGATGGTGCGCCTCAGCCATTCGCACATCCGGATCGGCAGCTTCCAGCGGCTGGCGGTGCTGGGCGAGGACGAGCATCTCAGCGCGTTGGTGGACTACTGCCTGGCGCAGTTCCCCGGCCCATTGCCGCCGGAGGATGCGCCGGGGCGGGATGAGCCGGCGGTGGTGCTCCTCCATCAGGTGGTGGAACGGCTGGCGGACCTCGCCGCGAGCTACATGGTCGCGGGCTTCGTCCATGGGGTGCTCAATACCGACAATATGAACGTCACGGGCGAGAGCTTCGACTATGGTCCGTGGCGCTGGCTCCCGGTCTGGCAACCGGGCTTTACCGCCGCCTATTTCGACCAGACTGGCCTCTATGCCTTCGGCCGCCAGCCGGAGGCAATTCGCTGGAACCTCGCGCAGTTGGCGATCGCGCTCCGCAGGCTTGTCGATGCACCGCCGCTCGTCGCGGCAATCGAGCGGTTCCCTGACCTCTATCACCGGGCGATGGCCCGCCGCTTCACCTGGCGGCTGGGCGTGGAAAGTCGGGGCCCTGAGGCCGACTTCGCGCTTATCGGCGCGGCAGAGCGAATCATGCGGGAGCAGGAGATCGGGCCCGATGCCTTCTTCTTTGCCCATCGGGGCGGCAGGGCGGCGCAGGGCGAACTGGCGGAGGCCCTGGCAGGCTACCAGCCGCTGCCCAGCGACCATGCCTATTGGTCCGGCGAGCAGCCGCAGGCCATGCTGATCGAGGAGGTGGAGGCGATCTGGTCCGCTATCGCCGAGCACGACGATTGGCAGCCGTTGGAGGACAAGATCGCTGCCGTACGTGTGATGGGCGAAGCGCTGGGTGAGGCTCCACTGCCGGCCGGACAGGCAGGCGCGTCTTACGAGGGTGCTTCGGCTGGCGCGGTCTAATCAGCCGCTGGAAAGGATGGCCTGACTTGCGCGTTGCCCCCGGATGACGGAACAGAGCTTTTCCAACCCTGCCGTACCTGAACCCGTCGCCCCATCCGACGGCAGTGAGGGGCCGGCCACGCCGGGAGCCTTCGTGTCCGAGATCGTCTCCCATGAACCCGCCACAGGCGCAGAACTCTGGCGCGGAGCGGTGGGCGATGTGGACGAGATCGTCGCCCATGCGCGCGCCGCCTGGCCGCTTTGGGCCGCTCGCCCTGTCGCCAACCGAATTGAACTGGTTCGCCGCTTCGCAAACGAGGCGCGCAAGGACCAGGACGCCTTTGCCGAGCTGATCGCCCGCGAGACGGGCAAGCCCCTGTGGGAGGCGCGCACCGAAGTTGAGGCGGTGATCGCCAAGGTGGAGATCTCCGTCCGCGCCTATGCCGAGCGGACCGGGCAGCGCCGTCTTGACAGCGCGCTGCAGGGAGCCGCTGCCGTCCGACACAAGCCGCACGGGGTGATGGCGGTGCTGGGCCCCTACAACTTCCCCGCGCACCTGCCCAACGGGCACATCGTCCCCGCGCTGATCGCCGGCAATGCGGTGATCCTGAAGCCGAGCGAGAAGACCCCCGCGGTGGGCGAGTTCCTGATCCGCTGCTTCCACCGGGCGGGCATTCCGGAAGAGGTGGTGCAACTGCTCGTCGGCGGGCCGGAGGAAGGCAAGGCGCTCGTCGCGCATGAGGGCGTGGACGGCGTGCTGTTCACCGGATCATCGCGCGCCGGGCTGGCGATCAACCGCACGCTGGCGGAGGACCCGGGCAAGATCGTCGCGCTGGAGATGGGCGGCAACAACCCGATCGTGCTGTGGGATACGCCGCTGATCGCCGATGCGGCGGTGCTGATCCTGCAATCCGCCTTCACCACGGCCGGACAGCGCTGCACCGCCGCGCGGAGGCTGATCGTGAAGGAATCGCTCTACGAGCCGATCGTGGATGAGGTGCAGCGGCTGATCGAGCGGATCATCATCGGCGCGCCGTTCGACGATCCGCAGCCGTTCATGGGGCCGGTGATCGACAATGATGCGGCTGACGGGCTGACCGAGGGCTTCCTGCACCTCCTCTCGCATGGCGGCAGGGTCATCAGCCCGCTGCTGCGCCCGCGCGGAGAGCTGCCCTTCCTCACCCCGGCGCTGGTCGACACGACGGCCATGACAGAGCGCCCGGACGTGGAGCTGTTCGGTCCGCTGCTGCAGATCATCCGCGTGGATGATTTCGACCAGGCGATTGCAGAGGCGAACAACACCCGCTTCGGCCTTTCCGCCGCGCTGATCGGTGGCAGCCCGCAGGAATATAACCGCTTCTGGGCGAACATTCGCGCAGGCATCGTCAATTGGAACCGCCCGACCAATGGGGCCTCTTCCGCCGCGCCCTTCGGCGGCGTGGGGATGTCCGGCAATCACCGCCCGGCCGCGTTCTATGCCGCCGATTATTGCGCCTATCCGGTGGCGAGCACCGAGATGCAGCAGCCGAGGGCCAGCGTGGGCGTGGGCTTCAGCGACGCCTGATCGGGGCGCTGCTGCAAAAGACAAGGCACCCGTGCGGAAGGACCGCACGAGTGCCTCAGCGGGCCGGTTCAGAGACCGGCGCCGCCTCGAGCCAATGTGGGGAGAAGATCAGCGGCAGACGGTGCCGCTATCGATCTCCTTGCCGAGCAGCGCACCACCGGCGGCGCCCAGGATGGTACCCAGCGTGCGTTCCCGCCCACCATCGATCTCACGGCCCAGCAGGGCGCCGGCGGCGCCGCCGATGATCAGGCCGGTGGTGCCGTCGCTCTTGCGGCAATTGTAGTTGCCGTCGCGACCGCGCCAGACGCGGGTGTTGCGGCTGACACGCTCATCCCGCGAGCGGCTCCAGCGGCCACGGTCGTCGCGATAACGATCGCGGTCGCGGCCGCGCCACTGGTTCACTTCATCCCCGTTGAAGATGGAGGCGGCATTGTGGGCGGCGGTCGGCAGCTCCAGCGCGGCAGCGGGGGCGGCGGTCAGGATGGTGCCCGAAGCGGCCAGAGCGAGGGCGGCGGTCTTGAAAACGTTCATGGGTTTTTCCTCCATCGAACCTGTGTGTCTCTTCGATGGTTCAGCTTTACGACGCGATTCCTGAACGCTCGACAACCCTGCTGTCAGCTTCAACTTTTTTTCTGACGCCCCAGCTCAACTGAACGCAATTTTATGTGGTTTCGTCGGCGCAGCGCCTTTACCCGGGCGTGTGGCGCATGCCGAAAACACCAAAGCGAGCGGGTTGCGGATGGCGCTCGGGGCCCATGCCATATGGGGCTCGATGCCGCTCTACCTGCTGCTGGTTCACGAGGTGCCGCCGGTCGAATTCGTCGCCTGGCGCGTGTTGTTCACCGTGCCGCTGTGCCTTGCCATCATGGCGTGGCGCGGCACTCTGGCGGACCTGCGGCAGGTCGCCAAGAACCGCCGTGCTCTTCTGGCGCTGCTGGCCAGCTCTGCGCTGGTGGGGCTGAACTGGACACTCTACGTCTGGGCGATCCAGACGGGGCACGTCTATGCCGCCAGCCTCGGCTACTACATCCTGCCCTTGCTGATGATGCTGCTGGGGCTGCTGGTGCTCGGCGAACGTTTGACGCGGCCGCAATGGGCGGCGGTGGCGCTGGCGGGGTTGGGGGTCGCGGCGCTCGCAGGGGGCGCCCTGTCGACCTTGGCGGTGAGCCTCACGATCGGCGCGAGCTTTGCCATTTACGGGCTGCTGCGCAAGGTGGTCACGGCAGGGCCGCTGACAGGGCTGACCATCGAGTCGCTGCTGCTTCTCCCGCCTGCGCTCGCCATCATCGCGTGGTACGCGGCGAGCCCCGCCGGCCCCGCCTTCGGCCGGGATGCGATGGAGAGCACGGCGATCGTGCTGGGCGGGCCCATGACGGCGGTGCCGCTGCTCCTGTTCGCGGCGGCGGCCCGGCGCATGCCCTACACGACGATGGGATTCCTGCAGTTCGTCTCCCCGACGATCGTCTTCCTGTTGGGCCTGCTCTTCTTTGGCGAGGAGCTGCGGCCGGCGCAGCTCGCCGCCTTCGTGGCGATCTGGGGCGCGGCCGCCGTGTTCGTGTGGGACTTGCTCCGCCGCCGGCGCGCAGAACCGCCCGTTGCCGAGCCCGTTTAGCCGCGCAAACGCCAGCCCAGCGTTTCGCCCGCGTGGAAAGGCACGACCGGGGTGCCGAACGCATCGATCACCTCCGGAACCTCGGCCTCCACCTTCTGCAGCGTGACCGTCTCCTCATTCACCGGCAAGCCATAGAAGCGCGGGCCGTGCAGGCTGGCAAAGCCCTCCAGTTTGTCGAGCGCGCCCTCCTGATCGAAGACGGTGGCATAGCTTTCCAGTGCATGGGGCGCGTTGAAGATGCCCGCGCAGCCGCAGCCGCTTTCTTTGGCGTGCTGCGGATGCGGCGCGCTGTCCGTGCCCAGGAAGAACTTGGGAGAGCCGGAGGTCGCAGCGCGGCGCAGGGCGAGCCGGTGCGACTCGCGCTTCGCCACAGGCAGGCAGTAGGCGTGCGGGCGAATGCCGCCCACCAGCATGGCGTTGCGGTTGATGTGCAGGTGCTGCGGGGTGATCGTCGCCGCGACGTTTTCCGGCGCTGCGGAGACGAAATCGACCGCCTCGCTGGTTGTGGCGTGCTCGAAGACGATTCGCAGCTCCGGCAAATCCCGCAGCACCGGCGTCAGGATGCGCTCGATGAACAGCGCCTCACGATCGAAAATATCGACGTCCGGGTCCGTCACCTCACCATGAACGCAGAGCGGCAGGCCAATCGCCTGCATCCGCTCCAGGACCGGGTAGATGTTGCGGATGTCCGTCACGCCGCTCGCGGAGTTGGTCGTGGCGCCGGCGGGGTAAAGCTTGGCCGCGGTGAACACCCCCTCCTCCGCCCCGCGCGCCAGATCGTTCGGGTCGGTCTGGTCTGTGAGGTAGCAGGTCATCAGCGGGGTGAAGTTGCTGCCCGGCGGCAGGGCCGACACGATCCGCTCCCGATACGCAGCGGCAAGCGCCGCCGTCGTCACCGGGGGGACGAGGTTCGGCATGACGATCGCGCGCGCGAACTGGCGCGCGGTGTAGGGCACCACCGCCCGCAGCATGTCGCCATCGCGCAGGTGCACGTGCCAATCGTCGGGGCGACGGAGGGTCAGCTCGTTCATCATTGGCCTCCATTCGCTGTAGGCTGGAACACTTGGAACACAGTTCTGGAGCGGGAAATCCTGAGCGCCCGAGCGACGTTCGGCCGGGCGGCAAGGCGCGGGAGCGGACCGGGGAGACAGCGATGTCGAACAGCATGAATCATGCGCGCGCCATGGCACAGAGCGCGCCCCTAGGACAGGCTCGCCACCACGCCGGCTGCGGGGCGAACTCACGCCCGCCTATTGATTTACCGGACAGCGGCCTCCACTACCTGACACATGGCTCACGAACGGTTGTTCTCCCGCGCCCTTGTCCGCATTTCTGCCGAGGAGGAGGGGGAGGATCCCGCGGACTTCCTGCAGGGGCTCGTCACGAACGACGTCAAAGGCGCCCTGCCCGCTTATGCCGGGCTGCTGACGCCACAGGGCAAGACGCTGTTCGACTTCATCGCCTGGCCGGGCGCAAACGGTACCCTCCTACTAGATTGTGAAGCGGAGTGCGCGGACGACCTCGTCCAGCGCCTTTCACTCTACCGGCTGCGGAAGAAGATCAGCATCGAGCGGGACGAGAAGCTCGGCGTCTATTGGCAGGCAGAGCTGGGCGACGGCGGATCGCCCGACCCGCGTCTGGCGGATCTCGGCCAGCGTTGGATCGCCGCGACATCCGAGGAAGACGTGGCGGTGGACGAGGCATGGCAGCGCCATCGCCTGGGTCTGGGCGTGCCTGAAGGCCGCGCTGAACTTGGCGACATCCTCTGGCTGGAGACCAACGCTGTCGAGTTGAACGGCGTCTCCTTCACCAAAGGCTGCTATGTCGGGCAGGAGAACACCGCCCGGATGAACTGGCGGCAGAAGGTCAATCGCCGGTTGGTCGTGGTGCCGCTCGATCGCTCTGATGAGAAGCGGCGCAAGGCCGCCTATCCGGAGCTTGGACTGGCGGTCGACCACCTGCGGGTGGAGGATATGCCCGCCGATCTTCGGCCGGCCTGGCTGGTGGAGGCCGGCGAGGTCTAGGCCCCTCCCCTCGCCGCCAACGCGGCGAGGACCATCGCCTCTGCCCGCTGCCGCGCCGTGTCTCGGCCGACCTTCAGCGATTCGGCGAGGCGCTGTCCGATCAGCGCATCGCCGAGGGCGAGCAATATCAGCGCCAGCGTCGTCTCGTGCATCAGGCGATCCGCGCCATCGGCCCGCTCCTGCGGGAACAGGTCATCCACGAGTTGGCGAATGGTCCCGATGATCGGGTCGAGCGCGTGCTCGTTCCCCGACAGCAGCATCCATCCGGCCAAGGCGCCGCCGCCTTCCTGTCCAAAAGCCTCGAAGATCAGGTCCACCACGTCTCGCGGCGTGGCGGAGCCGGCGCGAGTTGCCTCCACTGCCTCCGCGATGGAGCGGCAAACCGATTCGGCCAAAGTCTGCGCCAGCGCCTGCTGAAGCCCGGCGGCGCTGCCGAAATGATGCAGCAGATTGGCGTGGGTGCGGCCGATTCGCGCGCCCACCGATTTGAGCGTCACCGCCTGCGGACCCGATTCGAGTAGCAGCGCCCGCGCCGCTTCCAGCGCGGCACGGCGGCTCTCCTCCGGTGGCAGGCGTCTCTTTGTTGACATCGATGTCAGTTGTTCCCAACTTCCGCCTCATGGCCGTAGATTTTAGAGACATTGCCGACAAGGCGCCTGCCATACAGGTCCGCAACCGCCGCTTCGGACGCTCGACCGCGCAGCAGCGCTGGTGGGCGGGGGGCGACCCGATCGCGACGTCCTGGCTCAACGCGCTCTCCGCCACCTTTCCCCGGGGCGAGACCCTGTTCATCGATGCAGTCAAAGCCTTCCGGGACGGCGCACCGCCCGCGCTGGCGGACGAGATCCGCGCCTTCATCCGCCAGGAGGTGAACCACACGCGCGAGCACCTCGCCTTCAACCGCGCTGCGGAGATTGCGGGCTATGATCTGGCGCAGATCGATGCCCGAGTCGCAGCGCTGATTGCGCGTGTTCAGGCGAACCCGCCGATCGCGTGGCTGGGCGTGACGATCGCGCTGGAGCACTTCACGGCGATGTTCGCACACGAACTGCTGGCGCATCCCGAGCACTACCTGCCCGCCGACGGCGAACAGGCGGAGCTCTGGCGCTGGCACGCCGTCGAGGAAATCGAGCACAAGGGCGTCGCCTACGATACCTGGCTGCACGCCACGAAGGGCTGGAGCCGGTGGAAGCGCTGGAAGCTGCGCAGCACTCTGATGCTGCTGACAACGCGCCACTTCCTCGCCGACCGCTTCCTCGATGCGACCGACTTGCTGGCGCAGGACGGGCTCACCGGCTGGCGGACGAAGGCACGGCTCGCCTGGTACCTGCTGGGAAGGCCCGGCATCCTGCGCCGAACCTTCCCTGCCTGGTGCGCCTACTTCATGCCCGGCTTTCACCCGTGGAAGCACGATGATCGCGCGCTGATTCGCGGCTACGACGCCCCTCAGGCCGCAGCGCCCAGCCCTGCCCCTGCCGCATAAGCAGCCGCCTGAGTCCAGTTGGGCTGCGAGGGAAATACGCGTCCGAGGTCGATCGCATATTCGACGCAGCCAAGTTCCGCCCCGCGGCCGAGGCTGTGATAAAGCGCTGTACGGCCGGTCAGCCCGAATCCGTTCGCGCGCAGCACCGCACCCGAGGCGGGGTTATCCAGCGCATGCCGCGCGGCGAGCCGTTCATGCCCGAGCATCCGCGCCACGTGGAGCAGCCCCGCCAGCGCCTCGCTCGCATAGCCGTTCCCCCAGCAATCCGGCGTGATCCAGTAGCCGACCTCAACGTCTGCGGAACTGCCCCGGTGCAGGCCGCAACCGCCGATGATGCGGCCCTTCTCCGCAGGCAAGGTTACCAGCAGGGTGGGGAGGCGAGGATCCTGCAGGGCTTCGAGGAAGGCGCGCGCATCAGCTTCGCCATAGGGCCAGGGTGCGCGGGCGAGCATCCGCACCACCGGCTCATGCGCGATGGCGCGGGCGAGCTCGGGCGCATCCTCGATCCAGCCAGGCCGCAGGAACAGGCGCTCTGTGCGAATGAACATCGTCTCGTTCTCCCTTGCCGCCAGCGGGCGCGTTGGCACCCTTGCGTGACGGTGTTGTGGCGAGGGAGAATCAAAAAGGGAGACGGGGCGGCCCCATCTCCCTCATGGCCGGGCTGTACGCCGCCCGGCGGGGCCGTCCCGGTGGACGACCCATTCCGCGAGTCGTCCGATTATTCGGCCGCTTCTGCCATCATGTCGACCGACACGTAGCTGCGACCAAGTTTGCCCTGGTGGAATCGCACGCGGCCGGCGCCGAGCGCGAACAGCGTGTGGTCCTTGCCCATGCCGACATTGGCGCCCGGGTAGACCTTCGTCCCACGCTGGCGCACGATAATGTTGCCGCCGATCACTTCCTGACCGCCGAACTTCTTCACGCCGAGGCGACGGCCTGCCGAATCGCGACCGTTGCGCGACGAACCGCCTGCTTTCTTATGTGCCATCTCGCTCTACTCGCTCGTTCTTGCGCGCCCGTGTGGGGCTTATTCCTGGTTCGCCGTCGCGTCGGCGGAGGTGCTGGCCGGCTCTTCCGAAGCCTGCGCGGGGGCAGCCTTCTTCGCCTTGCCCGCCTCACCCACGGAGAGGATGCGCAGCAGGGTCATCTGCTGGCGATGGCCGTTCTTCCGGCGGTAATTGTGCCGGCGCCGCTTCTTGAAGACGACAACCTTCTCGCTCTTCGCCTGGGCGATGATCTCGGCCGAGACGGTGACCTTGGCGGTGTCCGCCAGATCATCTCCCTCGCCTGCAAGCAGGACGTCTCCGAGCACGATCGTGTCGCCGGCGTCACCCGCCAGCTTCTCGACCGCGATCTTATCTCCTTCGGCGACGCGGTATTGCTTGCCGCCCGTGCGCACTACTGCGAACATGGTCTTCAAATCCGTTCGTTGCGAATGTTGTTCCCCACCGGCCAGGCCGGCAAGAACGACAAAAGGCGCCCAGCGGGGCGCCGGAAAGTCCAGTGCCGTTAGGCGAACCCTGCCGGCCTGGCAACGCGGGATGCCGCCGCCCGGCGGGAAAGCCCGGTCCGAAATCGCTAGGACGCCAGCGGATGGATCGCAACCCAGCGTCTCGCCTT
>Ga0182742_1002662_pt1 | contig 19332 bp, 14 predicted proteins | sample eDN5th37CBELigMG_FD_128880 | JGI IMG/M metagenome (GOLD analysis project Ga0182742, IMG submission 128880) | Enriched Miracle-Growth compost microbial communities from Emeryville, California, USA - eDNA 5th pass 37_C BE-Lig MG (version 2)... ... | reverse complement strand
TGTGTCTCGGTCACTGCCGGGTCGCCTGGGCCGAGCCGCGCCAGCGCGGCTCGATACCACTCGACTGCGCCGGCAGGCGACATCAGTGCGAGCGCATCGCCGGCCTCGCGCAGCAGGGTCGCCGCGTGACGATCGCGCCCGCTGATGCCATGCGCGACGTGGGCCGCCAGCTCGAGGATGTCGACGTCCTCCCCGGCTTCACGATCGGCCGAAAGGGCCTGGGCGATGCTGGCGTGCAGCGCCCGTGTGGCGGCGGGTCCGAAGTCCTGCTCCAGCGCTTCGCGCACGATGGCATGCGAGAACCGGTACACGCCGGCGTCGACCTCGAGGATGCCGGACCGTACGAGCCGATCGAAGGCGGCGTCCGTCCGTGTGCGACCCAGGCCCGTGACAGTGGCCAGGAGGTCGAGGCGATCGGTGCCCATCGCTCCGAGCACGGCGAGCGTGGTGGCGACGCGGCGAGCATCCGCGCCGAGCACGAAGACACGGTGCAGGACGAACGTCGAGACCCGGTGTGGAAGCGGGACATGGGGCGATGCGGCCGACACCCGCCCGTCAGCGCGTTCGACGAGCCCCTGGTCGACCACCGCCTTGACGAGCTCGGCGGCGAAGAACGGCATGCCGCCCGTCTGCGCCATGAGCAACTCGACCAGCGCTTCGTCCGGCGGTCGACCCGCGTGCGCCTCGACGAGCGCCGCGAGCTCGGCGGCATCGAACGGGCCGAGCTCGAGCGCATCGAGGTGACCCGCGTCATGCTCACGCCAGAGCTCGTCGATCACCTCCTCGTCGGCTCGCAGCACGGTTCGAAGCGTGAGCAGGGGGAGGACCCGCCGTCGCCGCATCGTACGGACGATGTGCAGCACCAGCTCCGTGCTCCGTGGGTCCACCAGTTGCAGGTCGTCGACAGCGACCAGCACGGGGCCACGGAACTCGAGCGCTTCCAGGAGGTGCTCGAACGCGGCGAAGACCGGCCCACCAGTCGTAAGGCCGAGAGCAGCTCTCTCCAACCGGAGCGCGTGCTCGGCGAGGGCCGCTTCGCTGAGCTCCGAGGACCAGAGGCGGGCGCTCTGCGCCAGCGAGCCGAACGGCGTGTCGCTCAGCCCCGGCCCGCCAACAACCTCGAGCACGTGGAAGCCGGTGGCGCGAGCGTCCGCCACCACGCGTTGCAAGAGCATGGACTTGCCACTACCGGAGAGCCCGGTCACGAGGAGCGACGTGGATCGCCCGGCGCGCACGCGCTCCACGAGCGCCCTGATGCTCCAGCTCGACCTCCCGCCCGATGAAGCGATCTCGCATCACCACGTCCCCTGACCGTTCGGGCCAACCCAGTGCCTGTCAGAGAGGGAGGTCCAGATGCCGCGCGCCGCTCCCCGTCGAGCCTTCGGCACGCAACCTCGTCATCCGACCGCATCTCTGTGCTTCGATGGCGTCCCACGTGCAAGGGCGGGCATCGGTGGGGGGCGACCTCGCCGGCGGGACAGCACGTGGCCCATGGCATCGCCGCGCCCGGCGACGCCGCCGCGCACATGAGGCCGCACGAGGCGGACGCTGCTCACCATCGACCGCGCACCGTGAACGCGTCGTCGCGCGCCGTCAATGCCGGGGCCTCATCCAGTGGGTTGGCGTAGGAGTTGAGCGCACCCTGACCGTCTCCGGTGACTCGCAGCAAGGGGGTGTCGCGTCAGCCGAGGCGTCGAGGACCTGGCCGAAGGTTCGTGCTCCTACCCCGCGCGCGCTGACCACACACCGTTGACATGCGGAGATCCACGGGCGCTCAGCCCCCTCCGCCAGGCGCTGGTCGGGAGCCGGCCTCGTCGCGGGCCTGGTCGAGCGCCGCCTCCAGGTGCCCGAACAGCTCCAGCCAGCCGGCGAAGGGCTGGCGGCCGTAGCGCGTCTCGAGCTCTCCGGTGACGATCGACGTGCGGCGTGGGCTGGCGTCCACCCGCAGGGTGACGTGGAGCTCGTGCCGCACCGCCGAAGCCTGCCGGGGTGACGGCGGCCGCACCAGTAGGAGAAGCCCTATCCGTCCCGACGCAGGGCGGAAGGAATAGGGGTTCGCCTACATGCCGGGCGGCGGGCAGGTACCTACCGTCCTCGATGGAGGTGACCATGACCGAGCAACAGATCGGCGCGCCAGTGGAGCTCGCCGTGCTGGAGTTCCCCGGGAGCCAGTTCAACGGGGAGATCGTCCCGGCGCTGGCCCAGCTCGTCGACGACGGGATCGTGACCATCCTCGACCTCCTCATCATCACGAAGGACGTCGACGGGTCCATCACCTCGCTCGAGCTGAACGACCTCGACGAGGAGTCCGTCGGCGTGTTCGACGATCTCGACGGCGAGGTCAACGGCTTGCTGTCCGAGGACGACATCGTCGCCGCGGGTGAGGCGCTCAGCCTCGGGAGCACGGCCCTCGTGATCGTGTGGGAGGACACGTGGGCCCGACGGCTCGTGGAGGCGACACGCGGATCGGGGGGCCGGCTGGTCGCCCATGACCGGCTCGACGTGGAGACGGTCGCGGCGGCGCTCGCCGCGTCGACCACAGCTGACTGATGGAGGGAACGACATGCTGAGACGACCGTTGGCACGCCGCCCCGTCGGGCGTGGCGGCCTCATCGGCACGGCGGCACGGACTGCGGTGGTCGCGGGGACGGCCACCGCGGTCGTGGGAGGGATGCAGCGCCGCCAGACGGCGAGAGCGCAGCAGGCTGCGCAGGCCGAGGCCTACCAGGAGCAGCAGCAGGCCGCGGCGATGCAGACGGCCGCCCAGGCGCCGGCACCGCCGTCTGCGTCCGCCGGCGGCGACGCCATCGCCGAGCTCGAGCGCCTCGCCCAGCTCAAGGCGCAGGGCATCCTGACCGACGAGGAGTTCGCTGCCGCCAAGGCGAAGCTCCTCGGCCTCTAGGGACGGTGATGGGCCGAGCGATCGGGGACCTGCTCCCCCTGGCGATCGGCGTGGCACTGAGTCCGGTGCCCATCGTCGCCGTCATCCTGATCCTCGGCACACCGAAGGCTGGATCGAACGGACCGGCGTTCGCGCTGGGTTGGGTCGGCGGACTGGCCGTCGTCAGCGTCGTCGTCGTGCTCCTCGCGAGTGGCGCCGACGACCCGGACTCCGGTTCGTCGACCACGGTGGACGTGCTCGAGCTGGTGCTCGGCGCGCTGTTCGTGGTGTTGGCGCTCGGGCAGTGGCACAAGCGACCCCAGGCGGGTCAACCGGCGCAGCTGCCCGGGTGGATGCAGACGCTCGACGGCTTCACGCCCGCGAAGTCGCTCGCCCTCGGTGCTGCGCTGTCCGCCGTGAAACCGAAGAACCTCGCCCTGACCGTGGCCGCAGCCGGTTCGATCGCCCAAGCGGGCACCGACACGGGCGGTACCGCCGTGAGCATCGTCGTGTTCGTCGCGATCGGATCGATCACCGTCGCGGGGCCGGTGCTGTGCAACACGGTGGCACGAGAACGGGCTGCGAGACCGTTGGCGTCGATCAAGGAGTTCATGTCCCAGCACAACGCCGTGATCATGATGGTCGTGCTGCTCGTGCTCGGCGGGAAGCTGCTGGGCAACGGCATCGCCGGCCTCAGCGACTGACCTCCTCCCACCCCCGACGAGAAGGAGCTCGTGATGACGTACGCGCAGCAACCCATGCACCAGCGCAGGACGGCCTGGGTCGGCTGGGGCATCTTCGCGGCCGCGATGCTGGTCGTCGCCGGCCTCTTCTCGATCGTCGAGGGGCTGGCCGGGATCTTCCGTGACGAGCAGTACTTCCTCGGTGTCGGCGGCGACGTCCTCGTCTTCGACTACACGGCGTGGGGCTGGATCCACCTGATCATCGGCGTGGTCCTCGTCGCGATCGGCTTCGGGATCATCGCAGGGTCGGCGATCGCTCGGGCCGCCGCCATCTTCGTCGTCTGGCTGAACATGCTCGCCCAGTTCGCGTGGATCAACGCCTACCCGTGGTGGAGCCTGATCGTCATCGCCCTCGACGTGGTGATCATCTATGCCCTCGTCGTGCACGGCCGGGAGATGAACGCCGAGGCATGACCGGTGAGCGAGTGGCGGCCTCCCCTCTGGTACGCCCGCCTCGGCGGGATCGCCTGGCGGGCGGTCGTCATCGTCGCCGCCGTGGCGCTGCTGATCGCCGGCCTCGACGCGGACACGGTCGCCGCGGTGGACGACAGCGTCAGCGACCACGTCGCCTCGACCCTGCGGGTCCTCGGCACCGGGATCGTGCGCGTGGCACCCACCGTGGCCAGCGCCGTCACGACGCTGTTGCTCAGCGTCGTCGTCGCCTTCATCCCGTTCATCGGCGCGTTCCTCTCCGGTCTGCTCGCCGTGCTGCTCGCCCTCGGGGACCGGGGCCTCGGCGTGGGCGTGGCGATGCTCATCGTCGTGCTCGTCGTGCAGGTGCGCGAGGGGAACGTCCTGCAACCGTGGATCCAGGCGCGTGCCGTCAAGCTCCACCCCCTCGTCATCGCCCTCGCAGTCGCAGCCGGAGGCGCCATCGCGGGCTTCCTCGGCATCTTCCTCGCCGTGCCCGTCACCGCTGCCGGTGTCGTCGCCCTCTCCGAACTGCGGCGCGCCGGCATCCTCGGACCTCCCGAGGGCGACGTGACCCCGGGCGTGACCTCCGGCGGCGCCCTCCCTGTTCGGGAGGAGCCGGTGCGGTGAGCCATCCACGACCCATCGACCTCGCGCACGAGCGCGAGGTGCAGCAACGGCAAGGAGACGAACATGACTGATCCCCGCAAGGACGCGACAGAGGCCACCCGCGCGGCTAACAAGGCCGTCACGGCGAAGCTGCCGTTCTCTGATCGTCGCGACTTCGACGACGCCGCACAGGGTCTCATCGCGCCGCTGCCGGCCGGCGGCGTCATCACGGACGGCGACGGCAACGTCGTGTGGGATCTGTCCCGGTTCTCGTTCCTCACGGATCCGAAGGCCGAAGCCCCGGAGAGCGTCAACCCGAGCCTGTGGCGACAGTCCCAGCTGGTCGTGCAAGGGGGCCTGTATAAGGTGGTCGACCGCCTGTACCAGGTCCGCTCCGCCGATCTGTCGAACCTCACGATCGTGGAGGGCGACACCGGGTTGATCCTGTTCGATCCGCTGATCTCGGTCGAGACGGCCCGCGCGGCGTTGGAGCTGTACTTCGAGCACAGGCCTCGGAAGCCGGTCGTCGCCGTGGTGCACTCGCACAGCCACGTCGACCACTACGGAGGCGTGCGCGGGGTCGTCTCGCAGGACGACGTCGACGCGGGCCGGGCCATGATCATCGCCCCCGTCGGGTTCCTGCAGGCCGCCGTGGCCGAGAACGTCTTCGCGGGGAACACGATGAGCCGCCGCGCCAGCTACATGTACGGCAACACGCTGCCGCCGGATCCGAAGGGCCAGGTCGGTGCGGGGCTGGGGCTCACGACGTCGAGCGGCACCGTCACGCTGATCCCGCCGACGCATGAGATCACGGAGACCGGCCAGCGGATGAACATCGATGGCCTCGATTTCGAGTTCCAGCTGGCTCCCGACACCGAGGCCCCGGCGGAGATGCACTGGTTCATCGAGCAGCTCGGCGCGGTGTGCGCGGCGGAGAACTGCTGCCACACGCTGCACAACACCTACACCCTGCGGGGCGCCCCCATCCGGGATCCCCAGGCCTGGTCCAAGTACCTCAACGAGCTGATCGACCGGTGGGGCGACCGTGCCGAGGTCATGTACGGGATGCACCACTGGCCCGTCTGGGGCAACGACCGGGTCATCGAGATGTTGGAGAAGGCCCGCGACGGCTACCGCTACATCAACGACCAGACCCTGCGGTTGGCGAACCACGGCTTCACGCCGGTGGAGATCGCCGAGCAGGTGGCGTTCCCGCCCGAGCTGGCGGAGCACTGGGCGATGCGCCCCTACTACGGGTCGGTCAACCACAACGTGAAGGCGACCTACTCGAAGTACCTGGGGTGGTTCGACGGCAACCCGTCGAACCTCCACACCCACCCGCCGGAGGTGGCGGCCCGGAAGTACGTCGAGATGATGGGCGGCGCCGGCGCGGTCGTCGAGAAGGCGCGCGGCGCGTTCGACGAGGGCGACTACCGGTGGGTCGCCGAGGTCGTGAAGCACGTGGTGTTCGCTGATCCGTCCCACCAGGCCGGCCGCTCGCTGCTCGCCGACGCGCTCGAGCAGCTCGGCTACCAGGCCGAGACCGGGCCGTGGCGCAACTTCTACCTCACCGGGGCGAAGGAGCTGCGCGACGGGGTCCAGCCGCTCCCGACGCCGAACACCGCCAGCCCTGACTCGGTGCGGGCGATGGCGCTCGACACGTTCCTCGACTACCTCGGCATCCGCCTGAACGGACCGGACGCGGCCGGCAGGAAGATCACGATCAACCTCGCCCTCGGCGACAGCGGTGAGACCGCGGTCCTCGCGCTCGCGAACGGGTCGCTCAGCCACTCGCTCGGGCACCAGCACCCCGGTGCCGACGCCACGCTGACGATGGATCGGTCCGCCCTGGACGACATCATCCTCGGGTCGACCACGCTCGCGGATCTCATCGCGGCCGGCAACGTGCGGGTGACGGGGGACAGCGACAAGCTCCACGAGTTCCTGAAGCTGCTCGACACCTTCGAGTTCTGGTTCCACATCGTCGAGCCGTGAACTCGATCGACCGTCGTGGGCCCGGGACGCACACGACCGTGCCCGTGTTCTCCTCGCTCGTCGGCTACCGGCGCGCCTGGCTGACCGCCGACCTCGTTGCCGGGCTCACGGTGTGGGCGGTGCTCGTCCCCGAAGCGCTCGCCTACGCCACGATCGCCGGTGTCTCACCGGTCGTCGGCCTCTACGCGGCGGTCCCGGCGCTCGCGCTCTACGCCGCCTTCGGCTCGTCGCGACATCTGGTCGTCGGGCCGATGGCGGCCAGCGCCGCGCTGTCCGCCGCGGCGGTGGCCGACGTCGCGGCGCGGTCAGGTGCCGACTTCACCGAGCTCACGATCGGGCTGGCGCTCGTCACCGGGGTGCTCGGCGTACTCGCCGGTGTGGCTCGGCTCGGGTTCCTCGCGTCGTTCATCTCCGAGCCGGTCCTCAAGGGGTTCATCATCGGGCTCGCGCTCACCATCCTGGTCGGTCAGCTCCCCAAGCTGATCGGGGTGCCGAAGACCGAGGGCGACTTCTTCGAGCAGTCGTGGGGCCTGATCGACCACCTCGGGGATGCCCACGGGTGGACGCTCCTCGTCGGAGCCATGTCCCTCGCGATCGTCTTCGGCTTCCGGCGCTTCGTCCCGGCGGTGCCCGGGTCGCTCGTCGCGGTGGCCGTCGGGATCGCCGCCGCGGCGGTCTTCGAGCTCGATGACAAGGGCGTCGCGATCGTCGGCACGATCGACGCCGGCCTGCCCTCGATGGGCCTCCCCGACCTGGGGTGGTCCGACTACACCGACCTCACCGCCAGTGCCGTCGGCATCCTGCTCGTGGGCTTCGCCGAGGGGCTGGGCGCGGCCAAGACCTATGCGAAGCGCGACCACTACACCGTCGACCCCAACCGGGAGCTCCTCGGGCTCGGCGCGGCGAACGTCGGCGCCGGGCTCACCTCGGGCATGGTCGTCAACGGATCCCTGTCGAAGACCGCGGTGAACGGCGCTGCCGGAGCCCACTCCCAGGCTTCGGGCCTGCTCGTCGCCGTGCTCACCGTCGTCACGTTGCTGTTCCTGACGGGGTTGTTCGAGCACCTCCCCGAGGCGACCCTGGCCGCGGTCGTGATCGCGGCCGTGATCGAGCTGGTCGACGTCAAGGCGCTCGTCCGGCTCTGGAACATCTGGACGGCATCGCTCGCCGCCATCTACGGCCGTGTCGCACGCGCCGACCTGATCGCGGCGGTGGCAGCGCTGGCCGGCGTGCTCGTCTTCGACACGCTGCCCGGCCTCTTCATCGGCATCGCGGTGTCGGTGCTGCTCATGGTCTACCGGGCGTCCCGCCCGCACGTCGCCGTGCTCGGGCGCACGAGCTCGCAGGACCGCTGGGTGGACGTCGACCGACACCCCGACGCCAGTCCCACGGCCGGGGTCCTCGTGGTGCGCCCGGAATCGGGCTTGTTCTACGCCAACGCCGACAACGTCCACGCCGCCATCCGCGAGCTGCTGAAGCCGGACACGCACGCCGTCGTGCTCGACCTCGAGTCGGTGCCGGTCATCGATGTCACTGCGGCCGCCATGCTCATGGAGCTCGACGAGGAACTGGCTCGGGCCGGTGTGCGGCTGCTGATCGCGCGGGAGGTCGGCCAGATCCGTGACGTCCTCCGCCACGCCGGCGCAGAGCGCCTCACCGAGCACGTCCACCCATCCGTCGACCGGGCCGTGCAGACCGCGGCGCGCAGCAGGGCGCAGCAACCGAGGCGGTCCGACCCCACACGTTCCGATGACGGCTAGCTCTGGTGCCGCTCGTGCGGAGGGCGTGGACCTGCACGAAGACGATCAGGCACAGCAGGATCCCGTGTGGGCCCGCCGGATCGAGCTCTACAGCGTGCTCCTGATCGCCCTCTCGGCCATCGTCGTGGCGTGGTCGGCGTTCGAGGCGTCGAAGTGGGGCGGCGAGATGTCCCTCAAGTTCAGCCAGGCGAGCGCGGCGCGGACCGAGTCCGTTCGCGAGGGCGACGTCGCGAACCGCTACACCGTGGTCGACGTCGGTCTGCTCACCAACTACGTCGGCGCCTTTGCTCGCGATGATGTGGAGCTGGCGAACTTCTACCTCAGCCGCTTCCCGGACCGGTTGGCCGTGGCGGCTGAGGCATGGCTGGCGACGGACCCGTTCAACGATCCCACGGCGCCCGCCTCCCCCTTCGACATGGAGGAGTACGTGCTGGCCCCCGCCGAACGGGCGGTCGAGCTCCAGCAACGGGCTGACGAGCTGGCCGCTGAGGCCGGTGAGGCGAACCAGCGCAGCGACAACTACACGATCACCTCGGTCTTCCTGGCGACCGTGCTGCTCCTCGCCGCGCTGTCCACCAAGGTGGGGAGCGTGCGGTTGCAGCGCTCCCTGCTCATCGGGGCCACGATCCTCTTCGTGGCGACGGCGGCGGTCATCGCGACGTTGCCGGTGGAGATATGAGCTCCGGAGACGATCGCACGGTCCGGCCGAGGGGGACGCTGGCTACCGCCGAGACGAGCCCAAGCACGATCGAGCCGAGGGTGATGCCGAAGAGGGTGATGACGCCCAAACCGACTGCGACCGCCACGACCAGCTCCAGATCGCTTCGCCGCCAACCCCGGCGCCGCAGGCTCACGAGGACGCCGGCCGCGGCCAGCAACGTGATGACGGCGGCGATGCGCAGCAAGCTCTCGCCCAGGGAACCGATGACGATCGATGCGGCTGCCACGCCGGCCGGGCCGGCGGCCAGTGATGGAGCTTCGTCGGCGACCCGGTGCACGATCGCCCGCAGCACGATCATGGTCGCCGCCACACCGAGCGCCAGGGCGAGGAGGGTGCGCCACCGGTCCCGGGCCACGGCCACGCAGGCGCCGGTCAGCACGACGGCCAGGAGGACGAGCAGCCAGGCCGCGCGCACGCCGACCGCCGCGGCCCGCTGGGCCTGTTGGAGCGACGCCGTCGCAGCGTCGACGCGGTCGCTCTCGTACACCACCAGCTGCCCGAAGTCCGGCGGCAGGTCGCGGCCCGTCGCCGCCGAGAGCTCCGCGATCTGGGTCGCCGGGTCGCCGCCCGGAGCGAGCTCGGGGACGTCGACATCGCGCAGGAGGCCGAGCTCCTGGAGCTCGCCGATCCCGAGGCCGACCAGCGGGAGCAGGTTGAGCCTGACCTGCCCCTCGGCGACCGTCAGGCCATCGAGGAGGCCGTCGCCGCGCAGCAGGGCCATCACCGCCTCGTGCGCCTTCAGGACGGCGGCACCGACGATCGCCTGGACCCGGTCGTCGCCGAGCAGCGCCTCGAGGCGGGTCGAGAGGGCCGACTCGATCGTGCTCCCCAGGATCGGTACCAGGCCGCTGGAGCGCTCGAGCGGGCCGTCGACCAAGGCCGCCGCGACCTCCTCGACGGGACCGGCCGCCATGACGGCGGCGGCCACGCGATCGGCGAGCTCGGCCCGCACGGCCGGATCATCGAGCAGGTCGGTGGAGATGGCGCCGAAGCGGTCGCTGTCGGGGACCGTGAACCGGACCCAGACGCCGACGGTGGCGGCGGCCAAGGCCGCGACGGCGAGGGTGCCGAGCACCCAGGTGCCGATCGTGCGGACGTAGGCGGGCACGATCGTCCTTCGATCCTCCATGCGGTCGGCGCCGGCGTGCGGCGCCGTCGTGGGACGTCATCAGGAGACACCCGTCGGGTCGGCCGGGAGTAGTAGGGACAACCCGACCATTCGCCGGTCGGCGAGCGAGGAGTAGGGCATCGCCTAGCTGCCGCTCCGGCGACGCGCGTGCCAACGTGGCCCCGGACGAAGGTGGTCGCACGATGGTTCGATGGATCCTCACGAAATGGGTGGTCCTGGCGGTGGCGGTGGCCCTCACGGCGGCGCTGTTCCCCGGCATCGACGTGGACGGAGGGGTGCTCACGCTCCTCGCCATCGCGGCCGTCTTCGGTGTGGTTGATGCCCTGCTCGGGCCGGTGGTCCGGCTTCTGGCCCTGCCGTTGATCATCCTCACCCTCGGGCTGTTCTCCCTGCTGATCAACGCCTTCCTGTTCCTGATCACCGACGCGCTGCTGGATCGCCTCGACGTGGACGGCATCGCCCCCGCGGTCGGCGGCGCCCTGGTCATCAGCGTGCTCGTCGTGATCCTGGAGGCCTTCGCCCACGTCGTCCTCCGCCGCACGGCCCGCTCGAGAGGGTCAAGAGCGAGGACGGCCCAGCGGTGGACCTGAGGCCGCCGACCGGCTCGCCGGCCGGCCGTGGGCCCGCCGGTTGACCATCTGCCGTCCTTCGACGCATCGCCGGCGGATCGCAGGTAAAAAGGCACCTCATCACCTGGGGGAAACAGGGGGGAGCAGTGCACATGAAGAGAAGCTTGAGGACCGCGGCCGCCGTCATCGGCGCGGCCACCTTGCTGATGGCTGCCTGCGGCGACGACGACGACTCGACGTCCGACACCACGGCGGCCGCCAGCACCACGGCCGGAGGGGCAACGACGACGGCTGGTGGCGGGACCGGCACCACCACCGGTGGGACGCCGGAGTTCGACCCGGCCGACAACGAGGCCAGCGCGCCCGGCGTCACCGAGGACACGATCACCATCGGCCTGGTCACCTCGGTGACCGGGAACGCTGCGTCGACGTTCCACGACACGGAGGACGGCGTGCGGGCCCGCATCGAGGCCGAGAACGCCAAGGGCGGCGTCTACGGGCGCCGGATCATCCTGGAGGTGGCCGACGACCAGTCGAGCCCCCAGACGAACCTCTCGGCGGTGCAGAGCCTGGTGCAGCAATCCAACGCGTTCGCCATCGTGGGCTACTCGCCCTACCTGTTCGGCGGGTTCCGCTACCTGCAGCAGGAGGGCATCCCGGTCACGGGCAGCGGCTTCGACGGCCCCGAATGGCACCAGGAGCCGAACAGCAACATGTTCAGCTACGTGCCCACGGATTCGACCCGCGAGACCTACACCACCTACGGCGAGTTCCTCTCGCGGATGGGCGTCACCAAGATGGCGGGGCTGGGCTACGCCAACTCCCCGTCGTCGAGCGGGAGCATCCAGCAGCTGGAGGCTTCGGTCGAGGCGGCCGGCATCGAGATGGCCTACACGAACCTCACCGTGCCCTTCGGTGGGGTCGACTTCACCGGCTACGTGCTCGACATGAAGTCCGCCGGTGTCGACGGCGCCGCCTGCTCCTGCGTCGACTCGTCGAACCTCGCCATGTTCACGGCACTGCGCCAGGGTGGCGTCGAGGTGAAGGCGGCCATGGCCTTCTCCGGGCCGAGCAGCAGCTTCGTGCAGAACGCCCAGACGATCGCCGCGTCCGAGGGCGCCGTCTTCCCCGCCCAGATCACCCCGGTGATCCTGGAGACCGAGGCGACCCTCCGGTACCAGGAGCACCTGCGGGAGCACTCCGACTACGAGGACGGCTTCCCCACGTTCGGCCTGTCCGGCGGCTACGTGTCGACCGACCTGATGATCCGGGGCCTGTGGGAAGCGGGCCAGAACCCCACCCGCGAGTCGTTCATGGAAGGGCTCGGCAGCGTCAAGGACTACGACGCCGACGGGCTCGTCGCCACGCCGATCGACTTCGACCGGTCCAAGTACACCGAGATGCCCGAGCGGGCCTGCAGCTACTTCCTGACGCTGCGCAACGGTGAGTGGGAGATGGCCCTCGACGACAACGAGCCGATCTGCGGCACGTTGATCCCGGGATCCGCTCCCAACTGACGCCGCTTGCCTCTCGTCGATCCCGGGGGCCGCGCTCCGAGCTAGGCCTCCGGGATCTCGAGGGTGAAGGTCAGCGGGAGGTGGTCGGAGATCCCACGGTGGGTCTTCGGGTCGTACGGTGCCGGGATGTCGCTGCGGGAGCACCACGGGACGGCGGTGCCGCCGACGTCGACGGTGCGTAGGGCGTGCAGCTTCAGGGAGCCGTCGACCCAGCGGATGCCCGAACCCGTGAGGAGCCCGGGAGAGCACGTGACCTGGTCGAGCAGCCACCACTCGCTCTCCCAGTAGGTCGATCCGGGGGGTGTGCCGACGAGCAGCGGCCACGACGGGTTGAGGAGCCGGATCCGCTTCGCGAGGTAGGCGTCGGCCGCGTCGCGGTCCCGGCCGCGGGGCATCGTGAGGCTCCCGAGGACACGGCTCGGGTCGCGGAGGCAGCCGAACACCTGGTCGAGGCTGACGTCGAAGGGGCTGTCGTTGAAGTCGCCCAGGAACAGCACCGGCGTCGACGCCCGCTCGACGAGCTTCGTGCGCCCCGGCATGCGCGCCCTGCCGTTGGCGTTGATGACCGACCCGACCGGGAACTTCAGGTGCTTCTCGACGAGACGTCGGCTCCAATCGGCCGCCGCGATCCGCAACGGCTCCGAGTTCGAGATCCGGCGCGACGGCCAGTGGCACGCGATGACGACCAGCGGGAAGCCGTCCTTGGTGCGGAGCTCGACCTCGTAGATGTCGCGGGTCGTGAACCGGTTGTGGATGTTGTGCGACACCGGCGGTGCAGCGACGTCGAACGTGTCGGGGTCGATGAGCAGCACGAGGTCAGCGCCCTCGAGGTGCGACGCGGCGTCCCGCACCACCTCCAGCCCGAGCTTCGAGGCTTTGGCGAGCCGGGCCGCGAGGTCGTCGTCGGCCACTTCGCACAGCCCCACCAGCGCGGGACGCCGGTCGGCGCTCAACGCTCGCAGCACCGCCGCGCAGCGCTCGATCTTCTCGGCCAAGGTCGCCGTCGTCCACCCGTCCGCCTCGGTGGCGTTGAGGGCCCGAGCCAGCGGCTTGCCGTTCGGTCGGAGCAGGCGCTGGACGTTCCACCAGATGGCGAGTCGTTCCATGGCGACCTACGGCTTCGAGCAGAGCTGGTCGGCGGCGCCGAGGATGCCGAAGACGCCCTGGCGGAGCGGCGTGAAGTCGACCACCCCCTGTCCGGCGAGGCGACCGAGGCCCGACGCCGGGCCCGGCAGCTTGATCCCCGGTGGGTGGAAGATCGTGAGCTTGTTGCCGCCGAGGAACGGGTTCGCCGGGTCGAACCGGTTCGGGACGGCGTCGAGGATGCTCTGGAGCTGGCCCTTGTTGCCGTGCAGCGTCGGGAGCTCGTTCACGTTCTTCACGTCGCCGAACACGGGCTCGGAGGCCCACGGCTGCCGGTTGCCCCACAGGTCGGGGTGCTTGCCCTCGGGTGTCGTGAACGTCGCCTTGGCGTGGCCGGTCTGGTTCTGCGCCTGGAACTCGCCTTCGAACCCGAGGATCTTGGTGAGCCCCCCTCCGCCCTCGGGGTTGTGGGCCAGCAGCCAGCCGCCGTACATGAGCGCCTTCGTCGACACGCCGCCGATGGCGCCCAGCTTCACGCCGTCGTACCCGTGGCTGAGCCCGGTGCTGAACGCGAACTGCAGCGCGTCCACCCGCTCGGCGCTCGCGAACTCCGGCGTGTACATGGCCTGGAGCGTGCCGCCGGCGAAGCCGGACACCCCTCCGCCGGCGCTCCCACCGACACCGGCCCCGACGAACCCTGAGACGATCCGCCGGCCCGTCGCCCCGATGACGTTGGTGCCCACCCGCGAGAATGCCCCCGCCGTGAGGGTCGACGTCAGCTGACCGGTCACCGAGGTCGCCACCCGGGCTCCGACGGTGCCGCCGAGGTAACCGGTCGCCCCGCCGAGGAGCGCGTTGACCGTGCCGCCCAGCACGGCACCCGAGGCGCCGCCCTGCTTGTAGCCGTTGTAGCCGCCGTTGACGAGGCCCGTGGCCGCGCCGCCGAGCACGAAGCCGAGAGCACCCAGACCCGGGATCCCCGCGAGCCCACCGCCCAGGATGCCGGCGCCGACCGCGACCGCGAAGTCGGCCCCCGACTTGTCCCAGTTGGTGACGGCGGCCAGCGCGCCCCCGACGAGCGCCCCGGCGATGATCGGCACCAGGACCGGCGCCAGGAAGACCAGCTCACCCGTGGGGTCGACGCCGATGGTCGGGTTGTTGCCGGCGAACGTGTACGGGTTGAGGCCGCCCGCAGGGCCGATCGGATCGGTCGACGTGAACCGCCCGAGCTCGTCGCTGAGCACGCGATGTCGGACATCGATGAAGCCGTCGGTCAGCGCCGGGCGACCCTGGAAGCGCGCGTGAGGACCACCCGCGCCCGGCCCGAACGCAGCGTTCAACGGCCGGCGCTCGCCGCCCGGGCCCCAGTCGGCGCGCTCGTCGATCTGGCCGTTCGGCCGGCTGACCGCCAGCACCGACCAGGTCGCGTCGCGGTGGAGGTGCAGCCACCTCGTGCCGTCGTGCACCGCCAGGTGCTGGTCGACGCCGACCCCCGGCGCGTAGCGCCAGTCCCGACCGCCGCCGGCCTCGGCGACGGCATCGTGGCCCGTGTAGGTCAGCCGCGTCATGCCTGCCGGCCGGGTCATCGTGACCGGTCGGCCGAGGCCGTCGAAGGTGCGCGCCGCCAGCAGCGCGCCGCCCGCGTCCTCGACGCGCACCAGGCGGTCGAGGTGGTCGTAGCGCAGCCGCCAGCCGCGCCACGCCACCAGGTTGCCGGCCGTGTCCCAGGTCGTGGTGTCCGGGCCCACGCGCTGGTAGCGATGGGCGCCGTCGACGGTCCATGCCACCGTGGGGCCGGCACCGACCCGCGTGCTCGTGCGGTCGCCGCCGGGTGTGAGCGCGGCCCGCCAGCGGGCCGCGCCCGGCGCGGGGCGGCGCTGCGCGATCAGCGTGTCGAGCCACGTCTGCGTCCCTGTGCCGCCGGCCAGCCAGGGCGCCAGGTTCGGGGCGCCGCCGGCCTGGCCGTCGCGGGTTTCCACCAGCTGCCCGAGCTCGTCGGCGCCGTACCACCGGGTCGCGAAGCCGGCCCGATGGACGAGGGCCAAGCGCCCGGCCCCATCGGCGAGGTAGCTCACCGATTCGATGGAGCGGCCGTCCGGCGCCCGCACGTCGACCCGGGCCAGGCGGCCCGCCCGATCCCAGGTGTAGTCGGTGGTGGTGGCCGCGCCCTGGCCGACGCGGGACACGACCCGGCCCGGCCGGTCGGGACCCCACCACGTCACGACCGAGCGGAGCGGCGGCCCGCCCGGCCGCGTTGTCGTGACCCGCTCCGGGCGGCCCAGGTCGTCGCGTTGGTAGGCGATCCGGGTGCCGTCGGGCAGCAGGATGGACGCCAACGGCCCGGCCGGCGACCAGTCGTAGGCGACCACGGCACCATCCACGGACTCGGTCCGGCAGCGGCCGAGGCTGTCCCACACCGCGGTGACCACGTGGTCGGGTGAGGTGGCCTCGATCACGTTGCCGAGCGCGTCGTAGCGCCAGGTCTCCTGTCGGACGGCGCCCGCTCGCGTCGCCCGCCGGCGCCGCGGGCGACCGACCGCGTCCCTGGGCGTCTCGAGCACCCATCCCGACGGACCGGCCACGCGCACCGGCGCGCCCGCTGCGTCGTAGGCGACCGACGTGACCGTCGACGGGCCGGGCCCGGTCACCGTCGTCGCCCGGCCCAGCGGGTCGCGCAGGAAGGCGTAGCCCACACCGTCGGGATCGACCGCGCCGATCACGTCACCATTGAGGTCGTGGCGGAACCGGATCGTCGCCGCGGGAGCGGCTCCCGGTCGACCGACGCCGATCTCGCTGACCTGACCGAGCGGACCGAAGCGGTAGCGCGTCTCGCGCACCGGATCGGCGACCACGGCCAGGCGCGACAAGCCGTCATAGGCGTAGGCGGTGCGGTTCCCGAGGGGATCCTGGATCGCGGTCAAGCGATCGAGGTCGTCATGGCTCATCGTCCAACGCACGGTCGCCGGGCCGCCAGGGCCCAGCCGCGTCGCCGTCAGCGAATCGACCCGCTCGCGGGCGTCGTGCGTGTAGTCGAGGCGGTTGCCGATCGGGTCGGCGACGCGCTGCAGCCCGGCCGGGCTCCACTGGAAGCGGGTCGTCTGGCCCGCGGGGTCGGTGGCCACGACCAGCCGCCGCGCCCGGTCGTAGGCCATCCGCACCCGCAGCCATCCCTCTGCCGTGCCGTCGGCGCGGATGACGCGCGCCGCCTGCTCGACGACTGATCCCGCGGCGTCGAAGGAGCGCACGCGATGCGCAACCACGGTGCCGGCCGGATCGACGGTGCGTGTGGCGACGATCCGCCCGAGCACGTCGAGCTCGAAGCGCTCGGTGACGCCATCCGGTGCGGTGATGGCCCGGGGCTGGCCGAAGCCGTCGAGGTCGGCGGTCCAGCGGCCCCCGGTGGCGTCGACCCAGAGCCGGAGGGCGCCTCCGTCGTCGTAGTCGAAGGTCTCGCGGCTGGCGACCGGCGTGCCTGGCGCGGTGGTGATCTCGACCAGCGCGCCGAGCGCGTCGTACCGGTAGGTCGTGGCGGTGCCGGTCGGTCCGATCACGCGCACGGGCCGATCGAGCCCGTCCCACGTGAACTGCGTCGTGGCCGTGCCGTCGGGGGTGGGGGAGTGGGTGGCGAGCAGGCGCCCCTTGCGGTCGACGTCCAGGCGGGTGGTGGTCCAGGGTCGGGCTTCGGCCTGCCCGCGGTGGTCGAGCATCTCCTGGCGGATCTCGACGACCGCGCCGCGGGTGTCGTGGCGGAACTCGCGCCGGGCACCGGACGGCTCGACCTCGCCGACGATGCGATCCGCGACGGCCCAGATCGTGCGGGCGACGGCGGTGCCCGCGCCGCGGACCTCGGTGGGTCGACCGGCGGCGTCGTAGGCGTAGCGAGCCACCAGCGTGCCGTTGTGGGTCAGCGTGGCCGGGCGGCCGACGCCGGGCCCGAGCCCGTGGTAGGTGAACGCCGTCACCGAGCCGTCGGGCGTCTCCCGTCGGACGAGGCGGCTGCGGGCGTCGTAGGCGTAGCTGGTGGCCGCGCGCTGCGGGCCGGCACCGAACACCGGCGCCGCCGGCGCCAGCACCTCCACGACGTTGCCGGCCGCGTCGCGGCGGATGTCGATGCGCTGGTTCGCAGGGTCCGTGCACCCGGTCAGGCGGCCCTGGCCGTCGTAGTCGTAGGACGCGGTCAACGTGCGCCCGTCGGCCGAGCGGGTGATCCGTGTGCAGCGGAGGGCCGCACCGAACTGAGCCCACGTGTAGCGCACCCGCTCGCCGCGGGGGCTGACCATCTCGCTGAGGTTGCCGCCGACGTTCCATCGCCACGTCGTCGCCACCGCACCGCCGCTTCGGGGCACCGACGTCGACAGCGGACGACCGGTCGCGCCGAACTCGTGGGTGGTGAGGCCGCCGACCGGATCGGTGACCACCGTCGTGTACGACGTCGTGTTGCGGTTGGCGGGGGTCGCCGGTGGCAGGGGCGCGGCGACGGTGTAGCGGAACCTCCACAGGTCGCCGGCCCAGTCCTGCGCGGTGATGCGACCGAGGTCGGGGCCAGATGGTGCGAAGGTGTTGCGCAGCACGACGGTGCCGCCGGCGTCTCGCACCGCCACCGCCTTGGCGAGCATCCGGGGATCACCCGCCGGGCCGTACTCGAAGGCCCACCCCGCACCGCCCGGCGCCCGGACCCGCTGGAGGTGACCTTCAGGGCTGTACTCGTAGGACCAGCGTCGGGCGACGCCGTCGACCACGGCCGTCACCCGTCCGGCCACCACGGTGAGCTGGAGCGCGGGGCCGTCGTCGTGGGCCAGGCGCGTCGGGGAGCCGTCGCCGGCCCGTTGCACGGTGATGCCCACACCGGCACCGTCGCTCAGCCGGACGAGGCGCCCGGCCGCGTCGAACTCCCGGCGCGAACCGTCGTCGTTGCTGAGCGTCCACCCGCCACCGGGGCGGGCGGCGAGCGTCGTGCCGGCCAGCCCGTCGGGCGACTCGGCCACGCCGGCGGCGTTCAGCGGCCCGAAGAACGCGCCGGAGCCCTCGCCGGTCCAGACGTGGAAGGCGCCGGTGGCGAGGGGCCGCACCGTGGCGTCGAACCAGCTGTCCCAACCCAGGCCGAAGCTGCCGTGGCGGTAGGCACGGCTCGAGTAGGTGCGCGTCACGACGAGGGGCACGCCCGCGGTCGCGATGGACGCGTCGGTGTGCCGACAGGTCCAGGTGCCGGTCAGCAGGTCGACGGGCTCGGCACCCTCCACGCGCCACAGCCCTGTCGCGGGCAGACCGGCGAGGTCGGCCGCGGGCAGCCGGCCGGTCGCCCGCGAAAGGTCCGATGCGCTCCGGCCGTTGTCCTTCAGATCCCCGAGCGCGGCCTCGGCGTCGGCGGCGGCCTCTCCCGCCACCTCCGCCTGGGCGTGGGCTTCCTCGGCCTGCGAGCGGGCCTGCTCGGCGCGATGGGCGGCTTCCTCCATGCGACGGAGGGCGTCCTCGGCATCGTCGTTCTCCCCGTCCTCCCCGTCCTCGCCGTCCTCCCCATCCTCCTCGTCCTCGCCTTCGTCTTCGCCCTCGTCCTCGTAGCCGTCCTCGTCCTCGTCGTCGTCGCCGGGCTCCGGCTCGGCGGGTGAGTCCGGTGGCGCGGGCGGTTCTTCCGGTGGCCACTCGTCGTCGGGCGCCGATGGCGGATCGGGCGGGAGCTCGTCCGGCGGTTCCGGGTCGGGCGGCTTCGGCTTCTTCGGTCGTGGTGGGTTGATGATCCGGATCGGTGGGAACTCGACGTTCGACATCAGCCCGCTCCAGCCAGGACGTCGGCGATCGCCGGGTTGACCGGACGCCGAGCGAGCACCGGCGGGAGCCGCCGGGGCGTCTCGACGGCACGGCGCACCACCTCCACCGGTGCCGCGCGGACGGCGGCGCCGGTCTCGAACCCCGAGAC
>Ga0182742_1002661_pt1 | contig 19333 bp, 25 predicted proteins | sample eDN5th37CBELigMG_FD_128880 | JGI IMG/M metagenome (GOLD analysis project Ga0182742, IMG submission 128880) | Enriched Miracle-Growth compost microbial communities from Emeryville, California, USA - eDNA 5th pass 37_C BE-Lig MG (version 2)... ... | reverse complement strand
CGAAGAATTTCTCTTAACTGTTCAAAATCCTTTTTATCCTCTTCGGTCAATTTAGCGAAACTGTATAGCCTATCATTCGAATATTGACTCAATTTAATATATAAATGCTCCAAGGTTTTCTTATCGCTTTTAGAAAGCGTTCCTATTTGTTCACCAGTAGTCATGCTAAGCCAAATTCCGTTTAATACATCCCCCAATTCAGTTGTTACCAAATTTGTCTCTGACCAATCATTATCAACTTGATGCGCAATCAAACCTTCCAATTCCACCAAATTATTCTGCACCTCTGTGACGAGAACTTGCTCCTTAACAAAATTCATCTTTAGAATTCCCCAAGCTAAAATTGCGATAAATAATATGTTCAAACCTATTGAAATTCGAAACAGCCATTTTCTCTTTTTACTGATTTTTATTCCTCCTCTCTTACCGAAGAACATGTACAAATAAAATTCTTCCGCTACTGAACGAAGTTTCAATACCTTTGTTTAATAAAGCTCCTCGTGCATTAGAACAATAGAAAACTATTGTTTATTTCCTGTATTAATTTTCGCCATTCCAACCAATAAACAAATAATACTAAAAGCCCAGAGAATCCTTGCTAAGCCTAACCACAACGAAGCGAACTCGGAAGCCATTGTTTGATGGGTGTTCGAATTTACTCTCATCGCCTTTAAAAGTGCAATCCCCGCAAAAGTAAAGATAATGAAATGTGCAATAAATAAATTATAGGCACTTTTATTGTTTTTATTTCTTATCCTCAAAGCAATAATTGAAATTAATGAAATTAACATAAGAATTGAAAATCCCCAAACTAACATTGGATAAACCTCTTGTTCCATAGGCAAGTAAATCATCCCCTTAGCTGAATTAAGTTATTAGTCCTAAAGACTTTAGATTCGACTAACATATCTTCCTAATCATAATTGCCTTTCTTCCCGTTTCCCAAGGCTTCCTGACTTCTTTTTAAAGCACTTCATCACTAACCTTTATCGTTTAGTTCCGGCTAATGTCATTCAGTTCTTTCCTTAACGTCTTTAATATAAAAAGTGCGAGCTTTTTCAAGATTAGAAGTTTCAAAAGCAATTCCTTTATAATCTAGAAATATATAATAAGGCGCATTCTCGATATTTAATTTTGGGTACACATCATCAATTCCCTCGTAATAAACCTGATTTATTTTATATATGTTCTTATCAATATGATCGGATAGAAATTCCGGCTTTTCCATTTTATCGTCATTAGCATGAATGATTATTATTGAATGCCACCCTTTTTCAGGCAAATCTTCCGGATAGGGAAAGCCTTCTTTAGAACATGCCGTTAATGCAAGTAAAATAGAAAATAATATAATAACACCCAATGAATTAATTTTTCTCATGAACTCTCCCCCTGAACACATTCAATTTAATTATAACGAATTTACAGAAAAATGGTAAAAAGCCTCTGGATGAATTGATTAATTGAAGGAAAAGAAGTTATTTACTTGGCATATGCATAATGGTAAGAATAATGGTGAATGGAGGATATATTATTGGTGAATTGGGGGAAAATCAGAGAAAAAGGAAAAAAACGATTTGTCCTATTATCGGGACTGGCATTATCTATTCCGTTGGTTTTTGATTACTATGCAATCAAGTTTCTTCTAGGTTCATTTAGAATCGAGATAGCGGTTATTGAGTTATTAACTGTTTGGATCCCATGTTTATTATTGGGGTTTTCATTCGCTCTATACGGTTGGGGCAGAATGGAAAAAGATTGGCTTAATAAAAATTCTTTATTCAAGTAAGGCTCGGTTTTAAACTGAGGTCTTGACAATATGTTAATCCCGTCTGAAATAAGTGACAAGCCCATGGAAAGTCTGACGCGAAAAGAATAACTCAGGGGGGCTTGGGGTTTTTCAGTTATTGGTTATCATCCACGCGCTAAGGCAGGAATGTTTGTAAACGTGTAGTTTTAACCATGTTGGGCAAACTATACCTAAATATCATTAGGGTGATGAAATTGAAAAAAGGCGTTCTTCCTTTATTGCTTTTATCCTGCGCCTTAGTTTACGGGACGAATAATGGAGCAGCATATGCAGATCCGCTCGACGGATTTTTGCAGCATGACTTGATACCAGCAGTTGTCTTCCATCTTTATTTGAACAACAGCAAAGGCAAAGTTCATTGCTTGAATCGTACATTCACCAAGAGGGTTCTTTGACGGTTCCAATAAAAAGTACCCCTCTAAAATATCACCTTTCATCTATCCTTTCCTTTCTATGAAATTTCGCTTGGATGAGATCCGAATTCAATGATCCCTCTTTCATCAAGATCCACCTTTGCAGTAAGTTCATATTGGTATTTCCCTCCTTGACCTCTGACGGTGACTTTATCCAGCAAAAATAGAATTAATCGTCTAAATTCCGGCTCGTTCAAATTATATTCAAAATTTGTCATCGTGCTGGTAAAGGTGTTGAAATTCTCTACATCTCCATATGCCAAGTAAAGCTGCTGCATTTCTTTTTCCTTTTGTTCAATTAGTTTTTCGTAATAGTTCATTTTTTTGCGCAGGCTAATTCTCACTTGTACCAAGGCATGCTGGAGTTCGTCAGGTTCAGGATTTTTTTCCATTAATGATTTTTGCTTTTTTTCCACATCCCTTAACCGATCCGTTAAAGAAAACAGTTCCTTTTTCAATGACTGTATATGTGCTTTTATTTCATTAATGTCTTTTTGTACTTTCTCCATAACCTCAGCTTGTAGTTCCTTTTTCTGTTTGGAAAAAAACTGAAAATGCCAGCCGGTTAAGAACTCATTGATGAGTTCCTCATTTACCTTTTCCACGTCCCATTTCTGTTTACACGATGAACAAATATAATACTTCCCTCCGTAATGTTCACCATTTTTGTCCTTCTTTCCTGATGTGTAGTTTTTTCCGATTGCCTTTTCATCGCAATCCTTGCAGTAGAGGACATCAATGAAAAGGTAAGGTGTAAGAAGGCTATTTTGTGATACCTGTCCTCCCTTTTTCTTTTCATAAATTTCCATGCAATGATTCCATTCTTCTTCCGTAATAACGGATGGAATTTTTTTGCATTGCCCCACTGTCCATTGGCTTCTATCCTGAATAGAATTTCCCGCCCCAGGTACAACTCTCTCTGCTGTGTTGTACCCTGCATAAAACGGATTGGTTATAATGGATTTAATGCTTGCTGCTACCCACTTCCCATATCCGGTTTCATTTCTTTTTGGAGACTGTTCATTCATTATGTTTGAAATCCGCTTAAACCCGTAGCCCCTTCTGTATAAATTGAAGATTTCTTTCACATGTTCAATCCGATCAGGAATGGATACGATAATGCTGTCACCATTTTCATCTACATCATATTTGTATCCATATGGCAGATTACCACCAAGCCAATCTCCTTTGGCTGTAAAAGATTTGTAATTGTCCCGGGTGCGGATGCGCGTGTTTTCCGATTCAAGTGAACTTAGACCAATTTCAACCATGATTTCAGTTGGGCTGTCCGTTGTATAAAGCTTCTCTGATTCTGTCAATATAATCGGAATGCCTAATTCCCGAAATTCTCCCCAGAGCTGCATGTGCTGGTCTATTCTTCTTGCAAGCCTGTCCGCCTTATAAACCAGTACACAATCAAAATGCCTTTCTCTTGCTTTTTTTCGAAGCAGATCTAGCTGCTGCCTTTTATCAAGGGATTTTTTAAAAGCGGAAACGCCCTCATCCACAAATTCTTCCATAATCGTAATGCCATATTTGCTGGCAAATTCGTAACAGATATGGCGCTGTGTATCTACATTCTGATCATTGGTTGAATGCCTGCCATAAAACACCCCTTTTAACCCTTCCTTATTTAAAAACTCGGATAGTATCACAGAATCACCTCATTTGCCTCCATAAATGGATGCTTAAATACAATACGAATAGAATCATCGTCCACAAAAATGCCCTGGATTAGATCCTTTATTAATTCTTGTTTCCTTTGAAAAGGAAGCAAATCCCATGTATCCTTTTTTAACACCTCATTCTTTATTTCATCCACAGAATCAGGCACTTCTGTATATTTCAGCCGTTTCGTCTCCAGATCAAAAATCTTTTCTTTTATTCTTTTCACATCATTTGAACAGGTTAGAACCTTTTCCCTATTCGATTCGCTTCCCTTTTTGATCCATCTGTTGGTTGCTTGGACTAATTTTTCCTCAGCAGCTTCCAGCTTTTTCTCCAGCACTGTTTGCCGTTTTGTTAATTTGACTAGATTTGTTTTAAGATGGGCAGCGTATAACTGATCGAAGCTCGTCTCGATTAACTCACCGAAAAATTCTTTTGTACTTATATAAACGATATTCTCAATTTCCGCTTGTTCCAATATAATGCTGTGGTCCTTGCACTCGTATGCTGCGTATACCGTCCCATTTCTGATTCTTTCGCTGGCTATCAGTATCTTTTTCTCTTTACACAAATCACAGCAAATAATTTCTGACAGCAGGTAATGAAATTTTTTTCTTGCCTGAATTGGCTTTTTCCGTTTATCGATCAATTGCTGTGCACGCTCAAATGCTTCTGGCGTAATAATGGATAGCTCCTCAACTGAGCGGGACACTTGCTGGTTACCAAAGGTGGCTACTCGAAGCCCCATATAAATGGGATTAGTCAGCACATCAGAAATATTATTCCTTGTCCAGTATTTGCTGTGCCGTTTAATCCCATCTTCTTTTAATTTCTGAGCCAATTTCTCCATATTTATATATTCATCTGTATTCCATTCCGTAAAGATGGTCTTTACAATCTGCAGCTCATCTTCATTCCGGATAATTTTTGTTTTCTTTTTGTCAGATGAGTAGCCGTAAGGAAGATTACCGATACTGCTTCCCCTTAAAAAATTGTTCAATTTGGTATCGGCAATTCTTAAATTGATTTGTTCTCCTTCTCGCTGATTCATAACGCTAATAAATAACTCCATCATTTCGCCGAAAATATCAAATCTCATTGGCGGCTCATTTTCTGCAATAAAATGAACCTCGACCCCATGGGTTTTAAATAGGTTGTATAGCTCAAGATGCTCCTCCACCTTCCGCGCCAAACGGTCCCTTTTATAGACAAGTAACTTGCCGATTTTTCCGTTACGAATGTCCGTCATTAATTTTTTCATCTGCGGTCTTTCGTTCAGCTTATTTAATCTTGCTGAAACGGACGGCTCTGGATATTCCTTATCAATCAGGATCCCTTTTTTTAAGGCATATTGACTGATATTGTATCGCTGTGATGGTACGGATTCTTCCTGGAGCTTTGTTGAACTTCGATAATAAGCAGCTGTCTGTTTCATCCTTCACCCTCAAAATGAATATTTTTTGCTTCTACTTATCTGTATTCGAAGCATTTTCTAAAAATTTCTTTTTTGTAATTTCCATGAATAATTCCATCCATTCCTTTGCTGCATCCGGATCATGGATATATTGGATCGAAGTAATTCTCCTCTTCGGCTTCTTTGTTTTCGACATCATTCATCCCCCTTTCATAAACGTTGAAGGAATATTCTGGCTGCTTATCGAATAGGACAAGTATCTTATTTCTTATATTTAATTATCAAGGAACGGAGGTACCCCAAATGCTGCAGGAGATCGGACAACGTATTCGCACTTTACGAACTAGCAAAGGAATCGGTTTAAATGCATTTGCCGAAAAGATTAGCGTTTCACCTGGCTACCTGAGTAACTTAGAGACAGGGAAAACGGACACCATTCAGTTATCCCTTTTAGAGAAACTTCAATCTGAGCTTCACTTGCTGCCGCTTGAATTGGAAAGCGCAAGCGAGCTCGATTCCCGTCTTAATCACGCAAAAATGCGGTTAAAAGAGTTGGAACAAAGTCATCCGGAAGCAGCTGAGTATCTGCTAACCACTTTTGAAAAAGGACTGGAGCTTCTTTTGAAAAAGTAGCTTACATCCTAATTATTTCCACAATTCGATTTTTTATTCATATATACGAACACAGTATTTACTATAATGAATAAACATCTAAAAAAAGGAGAGCCTAACCAGTATTGGTGAGGCTCTCTTCTGTTTCGACCGAAACCTGAATGATTTTGCTGGAGTCTGTTTGCAGTTCTTGATTTAAGGAGTGGAGCGCTGAAAAATGCCTTACCTTCTTCTCCCAAAGCTGAAAGAATTGTTTCGCTTTTTCCTGGTGTGTTTCATTTAAGTCAGAGAATTCATCAAAGCCGATGTTGCCGATTCTGAAATGAACCCTAAGGTCGTCCATTCAATCCCTCCTTATTCATGTCTATGCAGAAGAACGAATGGGACAACCCTTGAAATGATATTTTCATGATTTTCTCTTTTTCTACATATATATGGACAAACAGGCATGGAGGAGTAAATGATGAGCAGCCAAACGATTGAAGCCAGCAGATCTATTGCACTTTACTGTCGCGTATCCACAGATGAACAGGCGAGGGAAGGTGTTTCTCTAGATGAACAGCAGGAGCGGTTAACATCGTATTGCCGAGCCATGGGGTGGAGTGAAAACCCGTTAGTATTTGTCGAGGATGGCTATTCCGCCAAGAATATGGATCGTCCCCATTTAATAAAGCTTATTGAAAAGGTTAAAAAAGGGCTCATTTCGAAAGTATTAGTAACAAAGCTTGACCGGATGAGCCGGCGCCTAAAACATTTGCTCGAAATCATCGATTTATTCGAAGAACATAAAGTTTCATTTATATCCATCAGCGAGTCATTTGACACCAATACACCTTCAGGACGGTTAACTCTTCAAGTTTTAGGTGCCGTAGCAGAATTTGAACGAGAACGTATACGCGAACGCGTATTTGAAAATATGCTTCACGGAGCAAATCACGGGAAGTGGCTGACGCAAAGCCCCTATGGCTATGACCTAATCAACAAGGAATTAATAATAAATGATGAGGAGTCGAAAGTGGTTAAAAGAGTCTTTGATCTTTATTTGAACAATGGTCTTGGTTTTTATTCCATTGCTAAAAAGCTGAATGAGGAAGGCATTCCATCCAAACAAAAAAAGCAATGGTCGATACGTTCCGTCAAACTAATGCTGACAAATCCCGTATACAAAGGAACGCTTGTATGGAACCGGGTAGACAGAACGAAAAAAAAGCAGGTCGAAAAAGATAAAGACGATTGGGTTATTGTCGAAAATGCCCATCCAGCCATTATTGATGAAATCACTTGGGGTGCGGTCCAAAAGATGATGGATAAGAAGCCGGTGCACCCGCGCTCAAAAACCAGTCCTCACTTATTAGGGGGATTTTTAAAATGCGGTCGCTGCGGCGCTGGAATGAGCATAAGCTGGTCTGGTCCGCAAACAAACAGGAAACGTGTGTATCGCTGTTCAGCAAATAAGAATAAAGGTACTTGTACGAGCAAGCCGTACAATGCAACCGATGTAGAGACCTGGTTTAAACAAGGACTGTTGCAGCTATCTCAGTCGATGAATCAATCCTATATATATAAAGTAGCTAAACAAATCCAAGATGATGAGGATCATGCATCAATGCAGCAGATTCATTCTGCCAAGAATCGTTATAAGAGAAAAGTGGATGCCTATGCTGCCGGACTGATTGAAATCGAAGATCTCCAGGAGGAAAAGGAAAGGATGGATAGGATCATTCAGGAAGCAACCAACAGAACCGCATCCAAAACCCAGATCGACACATCAGAACTGGAAGATAAATTAAATAAAAAAATGGCTTCCATTATAGACGCCATTGATAACCTGCCGGTTGTTGAAGCAAAATCTCTTGTCAAAACACTGGTGGATAAAGTGATTTTATATGAAGAGAAAAATATTGAGATTGTTTTATCCATACCTTCATGATCCGTCACCAATGGCAGCACTTAATCGTTTGCCATTGGTTTTTCGTCATCTTTTCCGGCTAGGCTTCTTCAGTGAAAAAACAACCTTCTACTACAGGTAGGGTTGTTTTCAAAAAAATTCATTTATCTGGCGGCTGGAGGGCATTTTACTTATCACTGGCATGTAAAAGTATAATTTCTGTATGGTCACCCCATTCGACCGTAAACTTCATTTCGGTGTCCTCTGTAACAAAAGCACAGCCACTGCAAGCGCTAGTTCCTTCGCTTTCTATAGCTCCATTGCTTTTTAGCGGTTGGGCTCCGCTTGAAGAACCGGTATTGTCTTCAATTTTGTATCCTATTTCGCTGCCTTCAACGCTTTTAATATCTTCTCCCTTATACCTGAGCATAAAGCCTTGTTCTTGCTTATCCTCTGTTTGCGTTACTGTTACCGTTGCGGACCAATTTTCACTTTCACCATTAAATATCAATGTTTTTGATTGACAAGCGGAAAGAGTGAATAGAGCAATAATGTATAGAATCAGATAATTTCTTCGCATTCAAGAACACCTTCCTAGAATATTATCAATCTTCTAAACTATGTTATCCGTTTGCCATATTTAATTCTAATTGCTCGTGATCATGTATTTGTTCATCCATATTGTCAAAGTAGTATTCGATTGCATTGTCGATAAAGCGCTTTTTCTGCTTATATTTTTTTTGGGTAAATGGGCATGTAATGTTGTTGTCAGCATCCAACAAATGGGGCTTTATTAAACCATCATTAAAGATTTCCTTATAAATGGAACTGAGGTGGGTTTCGAAAGTAGCTTCGTCAAATTTTTGTTCAAATTTTTTAATTGATTTGTTTCCAATTGACTTAAACCCCTCCATTGTAATCGTCAGGTCATTCTCAGCTGCTTTTTTTCTTTCTTTTTTATTTTCATCCTTTTTCGGCTTAGCAGCTGCTTGTTTGAATTGCCTGTTTTCCTCATCAATTATTTCATACAATTGAGTAAGGAGTTCCACTTCACCTTTCAGATCATTATTTTCTTTAATCAGCTTGCTGTTTTCTTCCATCTTTGTAATGACATTCATTTCAACGATCTGTTTTTCCTGTTCCATGTCATTTAGCTGATCTTCAAGCTCTTGAACCCTGTTGCGCAATTCAAATATTTCATTTTTCTTTTCATCCTCTTTATGATCCTCGATATTATCTTGGGTTTCTCCTTTATCGAGATTAAGGTTCTTAACGTATTCATCGTAAACATTCATTATTGAAGGTAATCCCGGGCGCTGTTCTTCAATAAATTCAAACAGATCTTCTTCGGAAACCCTATAGCCTTCTTTCCGATTTTCACTCCGGACTCCATGGATTTTACCATCGCGAATCCACCTGGATACCATCTGGGGCGAATCAGTTATATAGTACCTTTGTAAAATAGCTAAAACTTCGTGAACGTTGTATTCTCTCATCAAATATCCTCCCCATAATATTACTTACGTAACTATATGAAAGGAAACTTAAATAAGAACTGGATTCAGAAAGAAAAATAATGTTGTTACTAATGCAATATTATAGGCTCTTCTTCAATAAATGTAACTTCACACTTCCATGTAGCACCTTATCAAATAGGATCGTTTTAAACTTTTTTTCGGTCTTTTTATTTAATTTAAGAAGTCCGACATGAAGAGTCTTACTTTCCTCATCCGCCCATATAGAAGATAGTTCTATTCCATTTTGTTTAAATAAATTTTCTTTTTTTACAATTTCCTCATACAGTTTATCGTGGACGGTATTAACATCAATAGTAGTTTTATTTTCTCTTTCTTCCTTGGAACATCCCACGGTAAAAATAAGATTAATAATAATCAAAGCAACCATAAATTTTATTTTATTATTTTTCATTTACACCCTCCAATTTCAACTCGCTCCCCTTTGTAAGAATTAAATATTGAGCTATCTTACTTCGTTTATTTCAATACCTGGCTCATCAATGGAGGTGCAGAATTATGCTGCGCGAAGTAAAATTACAGGGAGCAGATTAACCAATTTAGCCAAACAGCTGAAGAAGAATTCACTCTATAAATTCAATTAACTTCGCCGGCACTGTCTCGAAAATTAAAATTTGTGGATTCTTGTATGGCTTGTGTTTCAAATACTCATCGAGTGTATTCATACTTTCCCAATACTGTTTTATTAAATTTTCTTTTGATGGCAGTCCTACGGTAAAGTTACCTTTGCCCCCATCATATTGGTCTTCCTTATAGGCAAATAAATCAGTGGATATATCCTGATTAAAAACCAAAATTTTTTCACTAAACACAGGAAATCTAAAATGGGATTCAGCAGGTTGCTCTAATTCTGCGCCGAATGCAAGCTTAAAATCAATCCACTTAGGCGAATTTATCGGTTTGAAGCGTTCGGTTAAGTCTCGAAATAAACTACCGCCATTTGTATACCACCACGTGACAGTTTTACGATTTAATCCTTTATTTAAAGCATCTAGAGGACTGCTTGTATATATTTCACCATCTATTTCATTTACCATGTGGTATAAATACAAATGATTTTCATTCATGTAAATTCTCCCCCTTAAGAAACATCCTCAGACCATATTAACATAAATTCCCATTAAATCCTTGAATATTCTGTTTTTTAAAGGAGGGCTTACTATAGCTTTCAAAATACCTAATTGGAATCATTAAATGCATAAAGAAGAATTCGTTGCTATACAATTGAAAGTGTCGAAAATCCTTAACATGGTGCTAATGGGATGGCAAATGTAATAAGGAAATGTCGCTTTCTAATTTAACGCATCTTCCTGAAACAAATTGAAAAATTAGCTCAATATGGAAACGGCGTAAATGTAAAAAGCGCCTGTTGGCGCTTTTTACTTCTCCTTTAATTTTTAATTCAGTATCATTCGATTGAATTCAGATAATGAAATCGCTTTTATTTTCAAATCCTTTGCTTTTTTCACCAGCTCATATTGGTTATTGTCGTTATAAATAATTACATCAACCTTATAGCCGTTCGTGCCCTTATTCAATCCAGCAACCTCCATATATGATAAAAGGATTTCTTCTATTCTGTTTTGTACCCTAGAAGGAAGCAGCGCGATATTGACGAGTTTTCCCTTAAGCTCAGGAATTTTCCTGAAAGGATCCTCAGCAGCCGCTGCAGCAAGGGAACTGCTCCGTACAACTTTAGCCGTTTCTAAATTTAAATACTTTGAAACAGCATCGATAAACCATTCATCCGGCTGAACTTCTATTTCCAGCTCTTTTGCCTTATCCAGTTTGCTTCCTGGATTTTCTCCACAAACCAGAAGATCCGTTTTGGCTGATACGCTCCCGGTAACTACTGCTCCGCATTTAGTGGCTATTTCTTTCATGAGAACCCTAGGGAAAGGGCTGGCGCCTGTGAAAACAATTCTTTTTCCCTCAAAAATCGTACTTTGCCCTTCTACACTAGCCGTAGCTTCAACAAAGCTTTTAAACTTATTCGGAGCAACTCTGTATAAAGGCACCCATGTATCTGGATTTGCCTTCAAAATCACTTCATAAAGCGCTTTAACATCGTCTATGGCAATATGAGTAGCCGGACGGTCAATCTCGTAAAATCGCATTAAATAATCTAATGAATAAGAAAATAAATGAGGGTTAGCATATTTAATGGCGCGGACCGAATCGTAACACTCGTAATCTTCATCTAACCAGCCATAATGGACAAGAAATTTACGATCAAAAGCAACATTATGTGCGACAACCGGATATTTATATGTATTGATTATCTCTTGAAAACGGCTTCTTCTGATTTCATCATCACAGATATTTTCATAGCCTTCCCCCATACCTAAATGAATTAAGGATTCATCTTCCACCTCAGCAATATGCTCCGTTAAAATGATTTCCCCATTTTCTATAACTAGCAGCGCGACTTCATATATACCAGCATCAACACTGAAATCCATTGTTTCAATGTCCAGTAATATCATATTTTTCATTTAACTACCCCTCAAACAGCCAGTTTAATGCTAAATTTTTCTTGAAGAAAAGCATCCAATTCCTCTTTGCTGTTAAATAACTCAGATGATCTTTCTGATGAAAAATGATATTGATCGCTGTATGTACTTTTTCTGACTGTAAATGTTAGAGAAAAGGTTTTCCCCTCCTCATCCTTGTATTGAATCGTTTCTTTTTGGATTGGCTTATATTGATGTCTGCCGAGCTCTTTTCCATTTTTCATGATAATAATCAGAGCATTGCTCTTAATATTGTGGAATTCTAATTCCTGATAATCATACAGTCCTTTTGAACTAAAGCATTGTGTGCCATGATCAAGGTATCTTTGCAGCATCTCTTCACGCGTAAAGCCGGTAATATAAATCTTGTTATCTTTAATCTCTAAAATAGCACTATTTAATTCATTGACTCTATCCTGTAACATTGTTACCTTAACCCCCTTCTATCCCCTAAATTCAATACATTAACTTCAAATACATCTAATTTAATACTACAGAACTGAGAACAACTTATAAATGAAAATTTTTACATTTCCATGCTAACGGATTTGATATCAGAGTTAAAATTCATAATTTTAGCCACGAAAATAAAAGTGCTGCTTAAAGATGATAAATGATCCGTTCCGTTGACATTATTTAAGGCGCCCTTTTGGACGCCTTAAAATGCTTCGAGTAGGGCTCATATTCCTACTTTTCCTTACGTACACCTTTAAATGGTGTAGAATTACTTGTCTTCTGATCCATAAATCTTCCGGTATTCGCATCCCTTTTTATCCAGTTGCCGTTAGGTCCTTTAAATTGAGATCTATCTTTTACTGCTCCAATGCGACCATTTCCCGGCTTACCATTTTTAGCCACCGTTATTCCTCCTTATTGATAAGATTTTAAATTGTAAAATAAGATTTTTATATTTATGTTTTGCAGACGCACTGCTTATTCGGGTATTCCCTATGTTCGTTTAAACCGATTAACGTACCATAGCGGCTATAACTGAACCTGTAGCTTCTTTTCTCCAATAGTAAAGGCATAATGGAAACCACCTTTTTCATCAAATATAGAAAGAGGCAAATCTGCTTTAGGCATCCAAACACGCCCTAATTCAACGGCTGCTGCAACAGGAACAGCAGGAAACACATGGATAATATTATCGTGACCATGTATCATTTTTATTTTATTTAAAAGATCTCTAATTACTTTTCTGAACTTACTTAATTGATCACTGCTCTTTAAGAAGTCGTTATTCGGTCTTGGTATTGTTACAGTCCAGATTGAAGTTTCATTTCCCATAATTTTAAATATCCGCTGGTTATCGATCGTGGCGCTTAACGATAGATTAAGAGCTATTTTATTATGAATCTTCTCGGGCTTTTCGACAATATATTCAAAGCCTTCGGGGTCATCTTGCCATTTCCAGTCGGCTGGCTCCCGATGCAATTGATACACATCGGCTTGGGAAATATCAGATATTAATACGCCTAGCTCAACCAATAGTGGCTGTGGCGCCAATGCGAAGATAGACAAATGCTGAATATCTCCTAACTCCAATCTTCTTTTCACTTTATCCATAAATTTCCTTCTTAAATTCTCTCTCTCCAGCGTCCAAAACATTTCTTGATGATCGCGAAAAGGGCTATTTATTAAACTTAACTCAATGGCGGGATTCTCAGCTGGATACCGATTAGGCAACATAGCTGGAGTTGTCTTTTCAAAATGTACTGGTGAACTGTGCTCCCCGATATTAGCACCATATAACAAAACATGACTTTTGCTATCTTGACCAATCGATGTAACCATTTCAATGCGCAACTCATGCTTTTTCTTCATTTCCATTAATTTCTCGACAGAATGTCCGTCAATATCCTCTTTATCTATCAATCTGTGGTGTTTATCGCACATTAGCATTAAATTTGAAATGTCCTTTGCAAGCTTGTCAGAAAGTGTTTTGTGCCCTCTAGGACCATTAGGACTATCAGCGATAATATGGGCAATATATGCAGCGTTAAATTCCGATTGCGTTAAAGAGTCCTTCCAAAGCGGTTCATTACATCCATCATACTGGCATCTGCCCCCAGCTTTCCCCCACAGCCGCACCTTAACTTTTTCTGGAATATGAGTTTTTGACATCGTTATGCTCCCTTAACTTACAAATTTTTTCTTTTTGTTTTTGATGACTGGGTGTTCTCCCCCGCCAAGCCACTTCCCCGTTGCGTGCCAAATTTCATAATAATACAACCAAAGAGACGTCCAAGGAACAATTGTTTCAGCGATTAACATCTCTTTTGTCCATTCTTTCTTTTTTGGACGAAAAAGGCATAGCTTATTCCCTGGGTAAAAATGGGGAATTTTTTCCTCTCCTCTTATCTTCAATGAGGGAGCAAGGACATGAACTTCCGGCTGCCTCATGTCCAATGAATAAGTGATTTCAACTGTATATTTCATGCTTAGTGAGGTTGGCTGCAGCACTCCTGTCCAAATAACCGTATTCTTTTTCCACTCCGCATCGAATTCAGGAAAAGAAAGATTCATAGCAATAATCTGCTGTGAGATTGGCAGATTGTATTTTTTAAATTGAATTTTCTTATTCGCCATAAAACGTATTTTCCCTCATTGGAATAACATTTTCTTCTTTTGTTGCTGCTACTAGCATTCCGGTTGCAAATACACCGAGCTGATTAGACTTTCTTGCCTTTTCCATATACTCCGCATGTTCTTGTATTGAGTCGTTAATGACATTTTCGCCAAACAGCGCTTTAAGTTCTTCGGCAATTTCATGAATGCCGCGCATTTCATTTAATTGATCCCATTTTTCTTTAAAACGCTGAATAAACGTTACAAATGACTTATACAACTCTGGATGTCCTTCCCATCGTTCACTTAAATCTTCCTTTTTGTTAGTTGGATTGAGAACGACGAGCCTTGTCCCGTTTTTTGGCAGACGAAGAAGAATTCCATCCAAAATAGATGAAATCGCTTCATAAACAGAAGCTTGTCCTTCGTATATTTGACCTGCTAACGTTGTTAGCACAATACTGATAGGTGCAGACTCAGGCTCATTTTCAAAAAAGATGTCTCGATAACGTTTTATGAGCTGTACCGCACGTTTTAACGGCGGCTTCCTTTCAAAATCTTCATCATATGGCAGCGGCTCAATATCAGCTCTTTTTTCAAGAAGCGCTTTATATTGAAATGAGCGCTCATTAAACCAGCCGGTATATCCTTTCGGGTTGCTATCTTTCCAGTCTTTTGCTTTTCGGTCAGGAACCTTAACACTTGTTGAGGTATTATCAGCAGGATGCGCTGGTAATATGTCCATGTGGAATTCATTTGCATAGTTTAGTCGTATGCAGCGGTTTTTCCGTTCAACCATGCCCTCATATTTTTTATTGTCTTTGAGGCGTTTTTCAATGGAGTCTAAAAGTTTTAGTGGATTTTTTCCCCGCCATGTTTGGTTAATTTGGCACACTAGATCAAGATCATACTCCTGTTTAGAAAGCGGCTTAACCGTTGTGCTGATGCTAAGCGAGCCTTGAGGGTAGATTTCGATATCTGCCCCATTAAATAGTGCTTCATCTTTTGAAAGCCATGTGCCAACAGCAAGATACCTTTCTTCAGCGAGTGTTCTTTGTGTTTTACTGATTTGAAGTTTTGAACCAACACGTTGAAGCAGATCGTCAAGTTGGTTTGAAGCTGAAAAAATATCGTTCATTTGGTCTCCTCTCTAAAATGCGAATATTCGTTCTGGGTTATTACACAGTTATTATATACTTATTGGATAATTTTGGTCAAGAAATAAATCAATATATAGAAAACTTTTATCGAAAGCGACACTATATGTAGTGTTAATTAACAAACAATAGGTTGACAAGGAATTAATGATCTTTATAAAACTGATCTATTAATCCTCCTTTTTAATTGCAAAAAAGGGGTTGACAAAACTTAATAAAAAATTAGATTAATTAAGGTTCGTTTATTTCGTATATTTCGAATCTATTCATCATATGATATAATGGAGGTGGAAGGAGTGAGAAAATTGAATATTGAAGGTACGATTCAAGAAATTAAAACATTAGAAGCTGCTGCAAACAATGCAAATGGTAAAATGGCAATACTGTTTGATTCCTTAAAAAGAGCTAGCGAAATACTTCATTCTCTTTCAAATGATGAATTTGAACAGTTAAAAAGAGACAGCGAAAAGCATCCAATTCTTTCTTCGATCCTCTCAAGTGGTGCTGTTATTCGAAAATCTGAAATTTTAACAGACACAAATGATAATCTCCCGGGGTTTTTAACGGTCAGTGATGTCTCCGAAATGTTAGCCATTAGCCCACAAAGCGTAAGGAAGCATTGTGCTGCAGGTAAAATTAGTGCATGGCGCACTTTGGGTGAGTCCGGAGAATGGAGAATTGATATCGATCAATACAAATCGCATCCTAATTTTAATGTTGTCGTCAAAAAATACCGAAAGAGAAATCGAGAAATGTCGGAAATGGTAGCGAATAACCCGGAGCTAGTTCGGCAATTTGAGCAAGCTGAAGAAAGAAGAAATGATCCGGGTTACTACCATAACGATATAGAACGGTTCAACAAAATGGTTGACGAATATGAGGGATAGTGAAAGATATTCTGTCGTTTGGTCAGATGATGCTGAATTGGCGCTTTTGCGTCATAAAAAATTCATTAATGTTAAGCTTGCATACAGGAATTCTTTCAGCCAATTGGATCGTGACCCATATAAACAAAAGGAAGGCGTAATTGATTATCCAGGATTTAAATTTAACGGATATTACTGGACAAATATCAATAATGCAATCGTATTTTACCGCGTCGATGATGTTTCAAGAACGGTTTATATCGATGGCTGCGATAGCGCCTTAACTCTTGAAGCACTTAAAAAATATTACGGAGAATATGATCCTTGGGAAGAAGAATAAAAAGCGATGATGAAATGCCTTGCGAATAATGTTCATAAGGGCATTTTTTATTAAAAAAAAGATGTACGGAAAAATTGTTGAAAACACTTTTAAGCAATAATAAAAGCGATCCCCATTCAAAGGACCGCTTAAAATCATTCCACTCGGTGTATGAAACCGTAAAATATAATATTTATTCACCGGCATCATCGCCGTCACCGCCAATGTCTGAATCAACACCTTCATCATCATTCTCATTATTATCCTTAAAGAAATCATTAATTGATTCAACTAATGATTTCTTTTGTTCATCCGGTTCATTTTCTAGTACGCTATAGGCGCTGCCACTTAAAAAGGTTTGTATAGAATATACTTGGATTGCCTCTTTTCTTTTTTTAATCAAAACGATAATAAGAATGGTAATGAGTAATAATAGTAGAAACGTTAAGAGCAATGTTTTAAACAACACACACCAACACCTTATCACATCCCCGTATATTATAATGCGAATTGATACAAAATATTCCAATTTACTGTTTGTGTTTTGCAAATGTACTATTTGTTCATAGTCTTTTTGCTCATCGATTTATTTTGTTTCATTCCCCAATAATAATTTCGCTTTAACATTGGATCTCTGTTCTTCAAATATATTTCCCGATCCGAAACGGACTGATTAAAAAGAAGTGCTAAAAAATAAAAATCACCACAGGTAATAAGTTATAGCTAAGATATCGTCTCCTCCATCCTTTTCAATTGAATATATTCATATTGTTGAACATAAAATAGGACAAAGGAGGGAGAGTCTTTTGTATATATTTTTTCTTGCATGTTTAGCTATTAGTACTATTATTTTTTTGTTATTAGCAATCATTCATATGTTCCTAGACATTTTTAAACGTAAGGATCACAAAGGCAGTAAAACCATAACGTATGCTATTTACGCTGTTTTTATCGGATCCTTGACAACTTATTTATCTAATGCTCCTGCTCTTACACCGGGACAGGTATTATTAATATTCAAAACAATTGGTATTGTTACGTTGATTATCACACTGCACGAATTAGGGCATTATACAGCAGCCAAAATATTTAGGGTTCCAGTCTCGCAGTTTTCAGTCGGTATCGGACCAAAGCTTATTAAATTTATGCGGGGCAAAACCATTTTTGAATGGAGATTGTTGCCTTTAAAAGGTCACGTATTAGTTGAGATAAACAAATTAGAAAAATTATCTTTTATGAAAAAATGTATATTTTTCCTCGCCGGTATATTTGTTAATCTACTTTGTTTTATTGTTGGAATGTCCATTTATTTAATTCAAAATGGTACTTCTTTATTGGAAGCGTTTAATTTAGCTGTTAACAAATTAATTACTGCTATTCCAAATTTTTATGATTTGCTAATGAATATAAGACTATCAGATATTTATACACCAGAGAGAGATCTTGAAAACTCTATCGGGGGATATTTCGTGCTTTCGGAAATTTCACAGGATTTTTGGTTTGGATTTGCAGCGCTAAGCCTGCTTCTTGCCTTGTTCAACCTTGTTCCAATTCCGATTTTAGATGGCGGACGAGTTGTATTAGAATTATTTTCAAAGTTCTTTACGTTATTGAAGGTTCCTGTCATCTATGTCAAAAAAGTTTATAATGGATTGTTGATTGGGGGATTCATGTTTTATATAAGTCCAATAATTGTAAATAACATTTGGTCGTCCAGCATTTCAATGGGAATTTCAGTTCTTGAATACGTCCTGTGGACTTTGTTAGCAATATCAATGTTTATGAATATCCAGATTTTTATAGATAACAAAAGAATCAATCAATAATTAATTATGGCATGGGAAAGCCCCATGCCATTTAAATGAAGGTATTTTTTCTAATCACTGCGCACAACATATCATTTAACCTTCTTTCATCACACAGGTAATACACAATATTATAGTTTTCCTTAAAATAATTTGTTTCTGGTGGTGTTCCCAGCAGTTTAGTAACCTCATACTTTGTCATTTCATTAAAATCGTATTTTTTCAAAAATTCATCAATCATATATACTCTAGATAAATGGATTATTTAGCCACTTTGCAGAGTAAAATTAGTTCGTATTCATTTATAAAGAGACTGCACTGCTTAAGGGCAAAATTCCCCCAATAATTATTATGCTTATTAATACATGCTTTCCTTTTCTCTCGCTCTGGGGATTCTTTCCGGAAACTTTCCATAAGGCTAATTGAAATTAAAAAAGGCAATGTAATGACCGAAACACTAACAGCACTGTAGGAGGTATGCATAGATTTATTGATAATGAGGGAACCAAAATACAGTAATACATAAAAGATGGCGCACAATCCAAACAAGCTTCATAATATATTTTTCAATGATTCACCCCCAAATTCGATTGACATAATCCGGTATTCTTACTAACAATCATCTGTTTTTTGCGGTTTCTCCTCGGCTATGACTATACTAAAAGAGATATTAAGCTTATCCCAAACCCAAGCCTGAAAAATTCCATCTATTTCCATTTTGATCGCTTTATCATTCATATTCTCGCCAATGCCTAATTCTTCAAAAGT
>Ga0182742_1002660_pt1 | contig 19334 bp, 17 predicted proteins | sample eDN5th37CBELigMG_FD_128880 | JGI IMG/M metagenome (GOLD analysis project Ga0182742, IMG submission 128880) | Enriched Miracle-Growth compost microbial communities from Emeryville, California, USA - eDNA 5th pass 37_C BE-Lig MG (version 2)... ... | reverse complement strand
GACTTTAGAAACCATTGGGTACATCATTACCACTTTTATCTTTTTATTTGTTTGTTTTCAGACAATGGAACGTACAAAATGGGTGAAGTCTCTCATCATATCTGCTTGTTTTTCAGGCGTTGTGTATTTTTCATATGTACAAGTGTTAAAGGGAACTCTTCCTGGCTGGCCAATTTGGTTTTAGCTTGAAAGGGTTGTAGAGAGGAGAAGGGAAGTATGGACACACTTGATTATTTATTTCAAGGTTTCGGAACGGCGCTAATCTGGTATAATATCGCGTTTGCTTTTGTTGGAGTGTTAATCGGTACAGCTGTTGGGGTGCTGCCTGGCATTGGTCCGATGAGTGGGGTAGCACTGCTGATTCCAGTCACTGCATCCATTACGGGTGGACTTCCTCCGGAGCAAGCAGCTACAAGTGCAATCATTCTGCTTGCTGGGGTATATTATGGAGCGATGTATGGTGGTTCGACCACTTCCATTCTATTAAATACACCAGGGGAATCATCATCGGTTGTGACAACCTTGGATGGGTATCAAATGGCGAAAAAGGGGAGGGCGGGAAGTGCGTTATCGATTGCAGCGATCGGTTCTTTTGTTGCTGGTATCGTGACTCTTGTTGCACTCATTATGTTGGCCAAACCATTGTCAGCAGTTGCTCTCAAGTTCGGTCCTGCAGAATATTTTTCTCTCATGTTATTAGGTCTAGGGGCTGTTAGTGGTTTAGCAGGAAAATCTGTTACAAAGGCATTGATTATGACCATTTGCGGGTTACTGCTTGGGACGATTGGTATTGATAGTGTCTCAGGTATTGCTAGATTTACGTTTGATGTTCCTTGGCTCTACCAGGGAATTGAATTTTTAACGATAGCAGTTGGATTGTTTGCTCTTGGTGAAGTTTTCAAGACGATCTTAGAAAAAGAAGAAGATGAGGTAAATATTGCAAAAATTAATAATTTACTTCCTTCCAAGGATGAATTCAAGGAATCTGCTGGACCGATTGCTAGAGGTTCGATACTAGGTTTTTTTGTAGGAATATTACCAGGTGCTGGTGCGACACTCGCTTCCTTCTTTTCATATATTCTAGAAAAAAAGATTTCTAAGAACCCTTCCAAATTCGGTACCGGATCCATTGCAGGGGTTGCAGCGCCGGAGTCTGCAAATAATGCAGCATCGGGTGGTGCAATGATTCCGTTATTAACGCTTGGTATTCCAGGTTCAGGCACCACAGCGATATTAATGGGTGCACTGATGATGTATAACGTCCAACCAGGGCCGCTATTGTTTGAAGACCACCCACAGGTAGCCTGGGGACTGATTGCTAGTATGTTTATCGGGAATATCATGCTTTTAGTTTTAAATCTTCCATTGGTAAAAGTGTTTGCGAAAATAATTCAAACACCTAAGCAATTTTTAATTCCTATTATTATCGCTATCTCCATTTTTGGTGTGTATGCGGTTCAAGTTTCCACATATGATTTATTGTTGTTATTAGGTTGTGGGATTCTTGGATACTTTTTAAGCAAGAATGATTATCCGATCGCACCCATAGTACTAGGGTTGGTATTAGGACCAATGGTTGAAAATAACCTTCGAAGAGCACTAACGATTTCTAATGGAGATTTCAGTGTATTTTTGACAAGGCCGATTTCCCTAGCTTTTCTACTCATTACACTCCTTTGGCTAATCATTCCTTTCCTTATGAAGAGAAGAGGGAAAGAAGTCATTATTAACGTGGAAGGATAATTTATTTGAAATAGTTCGAAAACTCCTTTTCATAAGGAGTTTTTTTACTATAATGAGAATAGAGGTGTTTGGATGCGTTTACATACAAAGTTAATGCTCGGAATTTTTATTGTCATAGTTGTGATTGGAGGCATATTTGGGTACACCTTTAAACAAATCATGGAATCAAATCTGAAAAATGAAATGGGCTCTAAAGCGTTATCAGTGGCTCAAACTGTTGCAAATATACCAGAAATTCAAGAAGCCTTTGAGACAAAAGATCCGGCTACTATTATTCAGCCCATTGCAGAAAAAATCCGAAAGCAAGTGGGGGCAGAATTTATTGTAATTGGGAACTTAGATGAAATTAGATATTCCCATCCGAACCCTATTCGTTTAGGGCAGAAGATGGTTGGAGGAGATAATAGCCGTGTTTTTAAAGGGGAATCTATTATCTCAGAGTCAACGGGGACATTAGGACCTTCACTCAGAGGAAAAACTCCTATTTTTCATAATGAAGAAGTCATTGGTGTGGTATCAGTTGGGTATCTCCAGACGGATATAGAGTTGAAGGTGGCAAAAATACAGAAAAAAATATTTGTGGTTACCTTTCTAATATTAATAGGGGGACTATTAGCGGCTCTTTTAATCTCTTTAAATATTAAAAAAGCTATGTTTGGATTAGAACCAAAGGAAATCGCCTGGATGTATCAGGAGAAACATGCCATTTTAGAATCAATTCATGAAGGAATTATAGCAATAGGTACTGATGGCAGGATTACAGTTGTAAATGAAACCGCTCATAAAATTTTACGAGTACCCAATGAGGTCTTACTTCGGGGGAAGAGAATTGAAGAGGTGTTAGAGAACACAAAGCTTCTAAGTGTGGTTCAGACAGGGAAGGCGGAATATGATCAGGAAATGATGATATTTGATTCGGTCTATTTGGCAAATCGAATTCCTATTCATAATAAAAAAGGGAACGTTATTGGAGCGGTTGCTAGTTTGCGGAACAAGTCTGAACTAGCACATTTACTACAGGAATTATCCCATGTAAAGGCTTATGCAGAGGTATTACGAGCACAAACACATGAGTACTCGAACCGTCTTTATACTTTGTTAGGACTAATACAGTTAGGGTCATATAAGGAAGCAATTGATTTTATTTCACATGAAGTAGATGTTGCTCAAGGGTTCGTTCAATTTCTGATGAAAGAAATTCCTGACCCTATACTTGCTGGATTTATCCTTGGGAAAACAAGCTTGGCGAGTGAATGGAAAGTGAATTTCCTTGTTGATAGAGAAAGTAGCTTTAAAGATATTCCTGTTGAGATGAATCGAGATTCGCTAGTTACGATTATTGGGAACTTAATCAACAATGCTTTTGAAGCAGTAAGGGATAATGAAAAAGGAGAAAAAAATGTAACTCTGTTTCTAACCGATCTTGGGAAAGATCTAATTATTGAAGTCGAAGACAACGGAAATGGTATTGAAAGTAGCAAAAGTGATTTGATTTTTCGTGAAGGGTATTCAACCAAGAACAAAAAGAGTAATGCGGGTATCGGTCTTAGTCTCATTCATAGGGAAATGGAAGCACTTGGTGGAACCATTACTTATTCATCTCAAATAGGAGAGGGTACGATTTTTACCGTTGCGATACCGAAAAACAGGGGGAGTGAGAAATGAGGAACCGTGAGATCGAAGTGTTAATTGTCGAAGATGATCGTAGAATTGCTGAGATACAGCAGCGGTATATAGAACAAATTCAAGGGTTTCAGGTCGTAGGGATTGCTGCAAGTTATATAGAAGCGAGAACATTGATTGATATTTTGAAGCCAGATTTACTCCTGTTAGATGTTTATTTTCCAGATATGAATGGATTGGACTTGCTGAAAGAAACGAAACAGCTTGAAAAGCACACAGATGTGATCATGATTACCGCGACAAAAGAGTTAGATAAAGTGCAAGAGGCAATTAGTATTGGTGTGTTCGATTATATGATTAAACCTGTCGTCTTTGATCGTTTTAAACAGGCATTGCAACGATATCAAGATTTCCATAATAAACTACTTTTGTTAGGAAAAGAAAATACGCTTATTACACAGCATGAGGTTGACAGTCTATTACGGAAAGAAGTAGAAGTAACAAGTAACAATGATCGCTCGTATTTGCCAAAGGGAATCGACCCATTAACCCTTGAAAAAGTACTTGAAGTATTAGGAAAAGTAGGAGTGGGACTAACAGCAGAAAGCGTGGCAAAAGAAATTGGAGTTAGTAGAACCACAGCACGCCGTTATTTAGAGCATCTAGTATCAGTAGAAAGAATTGAAGCTGATTTAGCCTACGGAACAGTGGGTCGTCCTGAACGAGTGTATATTGTAGAGAGATAGATTGATATGAACCCTCTTCCTAAAATGGGAAGAGTTTTTTTATGGGCAGGAGAGACTTATGGACTAGTAGTTTAACAATATATCCATGGTGAATAGCGGAATTTGTCGAACAATTCCCTTCGTATATCGAACTAAATTCCCTGTTTGTTATCCGAATATTCTGTTACGTTAACTTGGTAGTCTATTATATACATAGAAGGGATGATTTTATGAAGAAGCGATTTACGGCTTTACTAGGATTCTTACTAGTTTTAGCCCTATTCACACAGGCTGCTTTTCCTGTTCTGGCTACTGAAACAGTCGAAGCCTACGATGTGATAGAGTTAGAGACTACTAGGTCTTTATTCTCACTCACAGAGGTTAGAACAGTAGAAGTTCAAGCGGATTTTGGAGATAATGTTGATTTAAGTCAACTAGAGTTTCAATTTGGAGGGAAGAGCCTCTCTGAATGGAAAAAGTGGACAGGTGGGACAAATTATAATGGTGACCCTTTTATTAAGGTGATTGAAGAGCCACATTATGTTGATGGCACAACAACCATCAAGGCAACATTAGAGTTTGGTCTTCTTTATAATAGAGACAATCTCTCGAACCGTACGATTCGTACGCAATATCAACAATTTATTGGAGACTATGAGTTAGCGTTAATTAATCCTGCTAGCCAAACAAAGGCCGCTAAAACGGTCAAACTAAATGTATATGATCAATTTCATTTCTTTGAAGAATTAAAGCCAACTATTGACCAAGTATTTGAGGAAGCAAATGCTGCAAATGACCGTTATCTTAAATACCAAAGTTTAGGTAAAACCGTACAAGGTCGTGACCTTCATTTTGTTATTTTAGCAAGAGATCAAGCCGCAGTTGATAAGTATTTAAACGAAACTTTACCTACGGCCTTAGAAAATCCTGATTCATTATTAGAAAAGCTTGAAAATGGAACAATGGGAGACTATCAAGTTCCCGTGTGGATAAACAATATTCACCCTGATGAAGTGGAGGGTGTGGATGCACAGGTTGAGTTATTTAAGAAATTTGCCCTTGAAGAGGAAGTCACTTTTAATACGGTTGTTGACGATCTGGAACAACCTGTGACTTTGAATGTGGATGAAGTTCTTGATGATGTCATCTTCCTTTATATGTTTACAAATAACCCTGATGGCAGAGTCCTTAACACAAGAGCTAACGCTAATGGACTTGATTTGAACCGTGATAATCACTATCAAACTCAAATCGAAACACAGGAGGTAACACAAGAGATTGCGAAGTGGACTCCGCTTTCCTTTCTTGATATGCATGGATATGTAAGTGGCTTCTTAATTGAACCAACTACTCCTCCACATAACCCGAACTTTGAGTATGATTTACTTTACGGCAATATGATTGAGCAAGCCCACGCGATGGGGAAAGCAGGGATTAGTAATTCTGCATATAACTCTTATGAAATTCCAGCTCTAGACTACGGTGATGGTTGGGACGATATGACTCCAGCCTATACTGCGATGTATGCGATGCTACACGGTTCACTTGGCCACACTATTGAAACCCCAGCATTAAGTCAAAATGGATATGATGCGATGTATGGGACAGGTCTTGGAGCAACGCTTTATGTTACTGAAAACAAAGATGAATTGTACAAAAATCAGCTTGAAATTTTTAAGCGTGGTGTAAATGGGGAAGACAATCGTGCCGTGGATGAATACTTTGTCAATGCTGATGGAGAATCCATTGGTCGTGTAAGAGGAGAGAATGATAACTTCTTCCCAGAATATTATGTAATCCCGGCTGATGTAGCCGAGCAAAAAAATACTTTGGAAGCAACGAAAATGGTAGAGTATTTAGTTCGTAACGGTGTAAAGGTCGAACAAACGACAACAAACACTGAAGTAAATGGTGTCACTTATCCAAAAGGAACATATGTAGTTCCTATGGACCAAGCAAAACGTGGATTGGCCAATGCGATGCTTTACAAGGGTGATGATGTATCGGATTGGGGAGCGATGTACGATCCAATCGTTGTAAACTTTCCGGCTTTAAGAGGATTTGATATTAATGAAGTTCGTGTATCAGATGCTTTTGAAAACAAAACGAAAGAAGTAGGAAATATTACTTTACCAACAGGAAAAGTAGTTGGTAAAACACCAAAGCAAATTTTATCAAACACGAATAATGATACAGTGAAACTAATAAATGAGCTATTAAGAGATGGTAAAGTCGTAGAAAAAGCAATGGAAACAAAGGGCAAGGTGAATAAAGGCGATTATATTGTAAGTACAAAAGATTTAGCTGGATATGCTGATTACTACTACGAGGCTTCACCAGTTGGTACGACTCAAAATGTAAAAACAGAAAAATTAACACTTCCTAAAGTGGCTGTTACAGGATCATCCCAATTAATTTTCTCATTGAAGGAATTAGGGTTTGAACTAACTAGCCAAACGGAAGCAGATGTAATTGTAAGTGATGGTGGTACCCTTAATGCTAGTAGCCTTGCTGGGAAAGCGTATGTTGGTATGGGTATTAATGCGCTCAATGCTGTGAAAAATAGCGGTTTGCTGTCAGGCTACGAGTGGGATTACACTAGTGCAGGTCACGAAGGACTGTTAAAAGCAAAAGTAAATGATCATCTATTAACTTCTGGCTATCAGTCCGATGAGCTATTATATACAACCAATGGAGCGTGGATTACTTCCGTTCCTAAGGAAGCAGAGGTACTTGCTACTATAAGTAGCAGTGATGATTTCTACGTTGCTGGCTGGTGGCCAGGACACGAAGAGGCAAAGGGTCAAACACTTGCCTTTACACAAAATCTTGAAGACACGAACATCACTTTATTTGCTAATGATTTAGCTTTTAGAGCACATACACAGCATAGTTACCGTCTCTTAGCTAACAGTATCTTTGCTTCGGTTGGATCCGAGGTTGCGAAGAAGGGTAAAGGCTCTGTGAGGGATAAAGTTACAAAGAAGAACAATAAAGTTGATCCATCCTTCTTTGAAAAAGGAAGAGATAGAGAGTAGAAAAATAAAACAAGGAGGTTCTCAATCTAAGGTTGAGAACCTCCTTTTACTAATTAATATTTGCAATAATGTGATAATATAACGGTAATTGAAGGAGTGAAGGGAGAAACAAGATGGTATTACATATGAAAGATGTTTCGTTTATTAGAGGGGAAAAGTGGATATTACAGCATATAAATTGGAACATTCATGAAGGGGAGAACTGGGTTTTATTTGGGTTAAATGGAGCTGGAAAAACCGCATTGCTTAATATAGTAAATGGTTATTATTATCCAACAAAAGGGAAAGTCAGCGTGCTAGGAAGAGAGTTTGGGAGAGATCCTATTGGAGGTGAACTCCGAAAGCATATTGGCTTTGTATCTTCTTCTTTACAACAAAAATTCCATCCTGGGGATAATGCCTTTGAAGTCGTATTAAGTGGTGCTTATGCGTCCATTGGTCTTTACGAAACACCTTCAGATGAAATTAGAGAAAAAGCCATCACTTTATTAAAGGAGCTTGGCTGTATCCATTATGCGAATCGTAACTATGAGAATCTCTCACAAGGTGAAAAGCAAAGAGTTCTTATCGCACGTTCTTTAATGTCAAATCCGTCTCTATTAATCCTGGATGAACCTACGAATGGCTTAGACTTCATTGCAAGAGAAGAATTTTTAGAAACAATTGAGGAAATTGGTAAAAAAGAAAATGCACCAACGATGGTTTATGTCACTCACCATATTGAAGAAATTTTGCCTGCATTTAATAAAACCTTGCTATTAAAAGAAGGGACTGTTTTTTCAGCAGGAGATACGAATGAAATGATTTCAACTTCTAAATTGTCTCAGTTTCTTAGTTTGGATGTAGAAGTGATTTGGAAGAACGGTAGACCATTGGTTTCAAAACGAATAACAAGTGAAAAATTCTCCTGAGCCGTCTTATTGAGACAGGCTCTTTTAACTAGAACAAGTTCGATAATTAGCGTTAAAACTAATCATGATAATCTCACACCCTTTGTTAGTGGTAAAGTCATTACTTGCCATCACTCCTAATAATCGATATATGCTTGGGTAATAAAAAACCGAAAGTTAGTAGGAAAACGAAAATGGAAATAGACCAATTCCATCCTTTGTATTTCATATATCCAGAATGGATCATCCCCAATTCTATTAAAAGCGATAGAAAAGTATTAAAGTTAGCCTTATTTTTTCTCATGGCAAATTATATATACTAGAAATCCAAGAAAGGTTGCTTTCCAAAGAGAAGGCGCCTTTTTTATTGACATGAACAAAAGTGTTAAAGATTTTTTCATAACTGTGATTTGGTTCACTACAGTGATTATCATTCTCAAATTATCATGGAAGTAAGAAAACTAAGGGGGAATCAATATGAGCAAGGACAATGTTGAAAATCAAGTGGAGAATTTCTCAACATCAAAGGTTGGAACATGGATTTTAGTAGGGATGGTTGCAGGTGTAATCCTTATTTCTTATTTTATTTTAATTGGACTTTATATGAGTCGAGTATAGGGGGGAAAAGACATGCATCTGGATGAAAAAATTTGGCTGACACTAAGTTTCGGCATGATAATGATATTTATGTTAATCACGGGTTACCAGACCTTTGCACTAGAGATGGGCCCGCCAAGTCATCAGGAAACGATTGATCCCCAGAAGGTAGATCAAACGGTACCTTTTAATGAACCAGGAATAAAGAAAATCGGTGAGAATGAATATGAAGTGGTCATGACGTTGCAAATATTTAGCTTTACGCCCAATTCGATTGAAGTTCCTGCAGGGTCAAAGGTTCACTTCATTCTAACTTCAAAGGATGTCGTACATGGATTTGAGGTAGCAAACACAAATATCAATGCCATGGTTATGCCAGGGCATATACAGAAAATTACTCAGACCTTTGATCAACCAGGAGAGTATTTAGTGTTATGTAATGAATACTGTGGGGCTGGCCATCAAATGATGAGCATGACCATTAGCGTGAAATAATCAAAAGGAGGGACGCACATTGGAAACAGTAATACCATCAAAGGAAAAAGTGGCGGTTTTTAATAAAGCCAATCAAGTGCTTGGAGTTCATTTAGAGGATGCAAGAATCACTAAATCATATCTTTTGGTTGCTTTTATCGCATTACTACTTGGCGGATTCCTCGGTTTGTTACAAGGACTGAACCGTGCGGGTGTGTTGGAACTACCTGTATGGTTAAATTATTATCAAATTCTTACAGCTCATGGTTTACTACTGGTAGTGGTGCTTTCGGCATTTTTTACAATCGGCTATTTCTATGCAGGATTATCACATACATTAGGAGGACTTCTTCCTAAAGTGAGAAAAATGGCGTGGATTGGTTTTTGGATGAAATTGTTTGGTTTTGTCTTAGTAGTCATTCCTATTTTAATGAATGAAGCGTCGGTTATGTATACCTTCTATCCACCTATGGCTGCTCACCCCGTGTTTTATTTTGGACTCGTTTTTATTGTACTTGGGGTATGGATGCTAGCAGCAGGAGCATTTGTAAATGTTGCACACTGGAGAAGGACTCACAAAGGACAGCATCTTCCTATTCTTGCTTTCTTTGCAACAGGTGTCTTTGTTTTATTAGTTGGGGCAACGGCGTTTGTTGCGGTCGAAGTACTTTTTATGATTATTCCATGGTCACTAGGGTGGGTGGATACGATTAATGTAATGGTGGCGCGTACATTGTTCTGGGCTTTTGGACATACGGCGGTAAATATTTGGTATTTAACAGCCGTTTCTGCATGGTACGTAATTGTGCCAAAGATTATCGGAGGCACCCGATTTAATGATTATTTAACACGTGTAGTGGTCATCGCCTTGGTTATTATGAATATCACCGGTGGATTTCACCATCAAATTATCGACCCAGGCATTTCGCTCCCGATTAAATTCATGCACGTATTCATGAGTTTGGCTATTGGTTTTCCTTCTTTAATGACTGCGTATGCGATGTTTAGGGTTTTTGAACGAACCGGTAGAAGAAAAGGCGGAAAAGGAGTCTTAGGCTGGTTGAAGAAACTGCCTTGGGGTGATGTGCGCTTTCTATCACCTTTCATTGCCATGGCAGCGTTCGCCCCTGCTGGAGCAGGAGGGATCGTTCAGAGCACGAACCAATTAAATCAGGTGGTTCATAATACAATGTGGATCGTAGGCCACTTTCATTTAACGCTTGGAATGACGGTAGTAATGACGTTCTTCGGTATAAGCTATTGGTTAGTTCCTTTCGTTTCAAAACGTATTTTGACTCCGCAAATGAATAGAATTGGCGTGATACAAACCATTATTTGGACGATAGGAATGGTCATCATGGCTACATCTATGCATGCCGTTGGGTTACTAGGATCACCACGTAGAACATCATATACCACATATGGGGAGCATGCTGCAGCCCAAGCATGGGACCCGTATATGGTCATGATAGGAATTGGGGCAACGTTTTTATTAATTGCAGTTATCATTCAAGTGTACGCCATATTTAATATGATGTTCTTAGCTCCAAAAGGGGAAACAGAGTTTCCTATTGCCGAAGTTGAAACAGGAGAATCTCCAACACCGTATTTAACCGAGCGATGGGGTGTTTGGGTCATCACGATGTTAATCGTTGTTGCTATGGCCTATGTATTGCCGTTAACAGAGATGATCGTTAATGCACCACCAGGATCTCCACCATTTAAAACATGGTAAGCATTTTGAAAGAGAATAGATAGCTCGAAGGTATGGGCTATCTATTTATTGTATCTACTCAGCTTAGGATATGGAAGTGATCTCCGTGCTAAAAAAACGACATACGACTATCTCCTTAATCGTGGTAATTTTGTTTGGAACTTTTTTGTTTTACATCGGAACCGATGGATTTAAAGCATTTACTGCAGAAACTGCCAGATTAAATGATCTAAAGGAGGAAAAGCCTGTCTTTCCACAGATAACAATAGAGGACAGCAAAGGGCGAACATATTCAATTTCTGAATTCGAAAATAAATATGTATTAATTACCTTTCTGTATACCTCCTGTGGAACTGTTTGTCCTCAGTTAGAAAAAAATATGGCTGAACTTTATGAGAGACTTCCTCAATATGTAGGAAAAGAAATCGTATTTCTAAGTATTAGTTTTGATCCCACTAGAGATGATCCAGAAAGACTAGAAACGTATCGAAAGGCTTTTGGAAGTGATGGCGATACGTGGAGAATGGTAAGAATCGTCGATAAGAACGAATTAGATTTGTTGCTGAAGCGATTTGGTGTCATTGTTATTCCAGACGGAAACGGTAACTTTACTCATAATTCCGCTTTCTATTTAGTAGATAAAACAGGTCGACTAAGTGAGGTAATGGATTATACAAAAATTGAGGAAGCTGCTGATAAAATTGTCACCTTGATTGAAAGTGAAAAGGGGAATAAGAAGTGACATCCTTCATCTATGGCTTGTTATTATATATTTTTCTCATGATTCCTCCGGTAGCTAACTTAGTAGAATCCATAATGATTACACATATGCACATGCAAATGCCCTTCCTTGTTATAGCTGGCTTCTTAATGGGTAAACTCTATCAAAGAAGATTCCCGCTTTTCTTTGAAAAATGGAATAACAATGGAATTCCAGGTATCACCTTATTTATGATCATTATTATCTATTGGACAATTCCCCGAACGATGGACGAAGCACTTACCTTGCAAAGTGTTGAAATATTCAAATTTATTAGTTTGCCATTTTTAGCAGGAATTCCTCTAAGAGACAGCTGGAGCAAACTCAGCTCCTTTGGAAGAAATACGGTGATTGTCATCTTTATGATTAAATACTTTGGGATGGGAGCTCTCTATATTTGGTGGCCAAGTCAATTGTGTAACAACTATCTATTAATTGACCAACTCACCCTTGGATGGGGGTTTATAACCACCGCGCTATGCTTATTATTGTATTTAATTTATGTTTTTATGATAAACCCTTCTGACTATGAGTAGTACTCAAACAACTGATAAGCCCAACAATGGTGATTTGGTTGGACTTAGATCAAGTTTGAAATAATAAAATTTACCTAGTTGTTTCTCTAAATTTAATATCTTTAATTTGTTCTGTTTCATTCTCGAAGGTTATATCAACAAATACACCGAATTCTTTACTGTCTGTTTTTAACCATAGTTTGAATTTTTCTGTTGAGTATTTAGGTCCCTTTTCTCTGCCGATGTGAAGATAATCAATAATATTAGCTTGAGGATATTTTTCTTTTGTCTTCTTCATGGCTACCTGACCCCATTTAGCATAAGGAGGAGCTTGTTGTTGTGCTAGTGCCACCACATTAGTTTCAAGTGGATATTCTACAAACAAGAATAGGCCAAATAGCAAAAGAACGGATAGTATAAATTTCATGACAAATACCTCCTTTGTTATGCGATCTGCTGAAATTTTCATTCACTTTCTAACTTATTATAGCTTTCCATCTTTGTAAGCCAAAAAGCCATAAAGTAAAGTGTTAAAAAAATAATAAAATCATACAAAGTTGACCAATTTTTAGGATTATAAAAATTTGCAAATAAAGAACTAATTTCAGTGAACTCGTTATAAGCTTTTTCTGATTGATCGAGCCCATTCTCAAATGCCATTTCCTAACAACTCCCGAAAGAAGTAATAATATATTTTTTTTCATCCTGTAGTAAATTATGTATGGGTATTTACAATGGAAAATTAAGTTAGGTGGGAATAATCCATATGAGAATTAAAACTGTTCGTACGTGGGATGATGAACTTTGGCAAGGCGCAAGCCCTTTATATTTGGAGTCATTTGGAGAAAAGGGGGCCAAACCAGTTCATATTATTAAAAATATGTTTGCACAAGGAATTGCCGAGCTTCATGTAGGGTACAACGAGTCATTAGCGGTTGCTATGGCTCTTACAGGGAAGTTAGTATCTGATAAGGTGATGATTATCGATTATCTAGCTGTATCAAAAAAAGAGAGAGGTTATGGGCTTGGTAAACAATTTGTCGATTACCTACGAGAGAAAGCAGCTTCTGAGGGATATGGCAAATTAATTATTGAAGCAGAATCAGAGGATACACCAGATAATAAAAGAAGGATCCACTTTTGGCAATCATGCGGCTTTTTCCTCACAAAGTATGTCCATCATTACATCTGGGTGCCGGAAACGTACCACGCCATGTATGCTCCACTCAATGATGATTCAAGAATGGTAGCTGGAGAAGATCTGTTTGCGTATATCAATACCTTTCATCGGCTATCGTTTCGTGGAAGTGGAAAAAAGAAGGTTGAGTAATAAGCAATAGAGTTATACGAATTTTTTGAAAAAGATAAAAAATCATATAATTTAAGATAAAAAAGGAAACGTTTTCAATAACAAACCCCTCTATAATAAGGATAAATAAACCACTGTTTAGTGGAAAGAAAAACTACTACTTATTTTTGGAGGGGAAATTATGTACAAAAATCCACATTATTTTTCTCATTTGGCTCATGTTGAATTAATTAGTCCAAAACTAGAGGAGTCAGCTGATTTCTTTAAGAATATTATTGGTCTAGAGGTATCTGACCGGACGGAATCCTCCGTGTATTTCCGGGCATGGGGAGAACATTATCACCACAGCTTAAAAATTACTGCAGGTGAAGAACCTGGATTAGGTCATATCGGGTGGCGCGCTGATAGAGTCCTGCCGCTCTTGAGGAAGCAGCGGCTCATATTGAGAAGATGGGACTTGGAAAAGGATGGATTGAAGGAGATCTTGGTCATGGGCGTGCCTATCAATTCATTTCTCCAGATGGACATTTAGAAGAGATTTTTTGGGAAGTGGAAATGTACGAAGTACCTACGGTATTAAAAAGTAAGTGGAAAAATCGCCCACAAAAGAATCCTGGTCGTGGAATTTCACCACGTCGTATTGATCATATCACTCTACACAGCAATGATGTCACAAAGGATCGTGAATTCTATCAAAATCTTGGATTTCGTTATAATGAAGGAATTTTCTTGGATGCAAACGAACCTGCAAGTCCAGAAATTGGTGCGTGGCTTTCTGTTACTAATCTTTCTCATGATATAGCATTCTTGAAATCTCATACGGGAAAACCAGGTGGATTTAATCATGTTTGTTATGCAGTGGAAAGTAGAGAAGAGGTATTATTAGCTGCTGATCATATTATTGAAAGCGGATACAACCTAGCGATGGGTGGACCAACACGACATGCACTTGCAGAAGGTTTCTTCTTTTATGTTAACAACAGCAAATGACGCGATGGATAAAGGATATAAGGAAACAGCTCGATCAGGTTATTTACGTGCAGCAAATTATTATCGTTGCTCTGAATTTTTCCTTCAGCCAGATGATAATAGAAAACTACCAACCTATTTAAAAGCCGTTGATTCATTCCGAAAAGGAGGGGAGTTACTACCAAATCCCCCAAAAGCAATTAATATTCCATTTGAACATGCTGTACTTCCAGGATATTTTTTCGAAGCACCTGGACAGAAGAGCGGCCCATTAATGATTATGTTCGGGGGTCTGGATTCAACCGCTGAAGAGCTCTATTATGGACCAGCTCAATTTTTGAATGAAAGAGGAATTTCCCTGTTAGCAGTCGATGGACCTGGGCAAGGAGGAGCCCTTCGTCTTCATCATATTCATTCACGACATGACTATAATATTGCGGGAACCGCAGCATATGAATGGGCCGTGGAAAACCTGGATGTAGACCCAAATCGAATTGGTATTATGGCCGTCTCTATGGGAGGTTACATGGCCGCAAGATGTGCAGCGTTTGAACCGAGATTTAAAGCATGCGCGATTTGGGGAGCGGTGTATGATTATAATGATGTCTGGGAAAAACGACCAGATCATCACCCATTAGCCAAAATTCTCCAACATATATTTGGCGTAGAAGATATGCCTGCTGCAAGAGACATTCAGATGAAAGAAATGAAAGTATTATTAGGACCTGCAAAAGGGAAGGACTTTGCCACTTCTATTGGTCCGTATATTGTAACAAAAGACGAGTTGCAGATTTACAAGAAAAGCTTAACGAAATGGACTATCAGCTAAAGCCTTATGATATAGTGATGATTCGTTGCGATGCGGATAAAAAAAGATATGAACCTTTCTATAGTGGAATTCATGTTGGGGTTACTGCTGAAGCCACACTTTGATAGATCAAGGTATTAAGGTAATGGGGACAGACGGATGGGGATGGGACACCCCTTTAGCCATACAGGTTGTCCTTCGTTAACGAAACATTGATGAAAATGAATGAACCCTTTTTAACAGAAATAAATCGTCCTATCGGTTAAAAAGTAAGCCTTTGCTATATGCGAAGGCTTATTTTTAATATCGTTGTCTTTTTACAACCAGTATCTTGAAATAATGATATGTTCAAACATTAACTATTTCTTTCCTGGATAAGTATGCGGATTAACTATATTGAAAGAAGCAAAATTAAGCTGGATTTTTGCGTAATGAAAGGCTTTAGGGGTAGGCGTTTTTATTTTTTTTGCTTGAAATAATTTATAATTATCAGATAATACTAGATATTTTAATCTATAATTCATTATAATAGACTATAATAGGATTAGTAATTAATCAGAATAGGTGTGTTCATAAGTAGCGCTCACATCCTTTCTGCGAATTTAGGATATAGATAAGGAAGGTAAAAATGAGAAAAAGAGAAACTACATCAGACGTTTTCTTAATTGGTGCCGGAATCATGAGCGCTACGTTGGGAACACTTCTGAAAGAATTAGTACCGGAATGGAAAATTACAGTGTTTGAAAAGCTCTCGAAAACAGGAGAGGAAAGCTCGAACGAATGGAATAATGCGGGTACAGGACATGCCGCCCTTTGTGAGCTAAACTATACGGTTGAAAAACCGGATGGATCTGTAGATATTAGTAAAGCTATCAAAATTAATGAACAGTTTCAGATTTCTATGCAGTTTTGGTCTTATCTTGTAAAAAACAGGCTGATACATAATCCACAGGATTTTATCATGCCACTACCTCATATGAGTTTAGTGCAAGGAGAACAAAATATAGAGTTTTTAAAAAAGCGATTTGAAGCGCTGACAAATAATCCATTATTCCAAGGAATGGAGTTTTCTGAGGATCCAAAAAAACTAATGGAATGGATTCCTCTAATCATGCAAGATCGCTCAACCGATGAGCCTATAGCCGCTACAAAGATTGACTCTGGTACCGATGTTAACTTTGGAGCGTTAACACGCATGCTGTTTGCCCATTTAGAGAGTAAAGATGTGCAATTAAACCATAACCATAGTGTACATGATATAAAACGTACGAACGATGGATTGTGGAAGTTAAAAGTCCGCAATCTCGAAAGTGGCATGGTTGAATATCATACAGCCAAATTCGTCTTTATTGGGGGCGGAGGAGGAAGCCTGCATTTACTACAGAAATCCGGTATTCCAGAAGGAAAACATATTGGAGGTTTTCCTGTAAGTGGAATTTTTATGGTCTGTAATAATCCAGCTGTTGTAGAGCAACATCATGCAAAAGTGTACGGAAAAGCGAAGGTTGGGGCTCCGCCAATGTCTGTACCGCACTTAGATACAAGGTTTATTGACAATAAAAAATCTCTATTATTTGGACCGTTTGCTGGCTTCTCACCTAAGTTTTTAAAAACAGGTTCTGTATTTGATTTAGTCACTTCTGTTAAGCCGGATAATCTCTTAACGATGTTGGCTGCAGGGGCAAAAGAAATGTCTTTGACAAAGTACCTGATTCAGCAAGTGATGTTATCAAAGGAACAACGTATGGAAGAGTTACGTGAGTTTATTCCAAATGCCAAGAGTGAAGATTGGGATTTAGTTGTTGCAGGCCAGCGTGTACAAGTAATAAAGGACACAGAAGTTGGAGGCAAAGGAACGCTCCAATTTGGTACAGAAGTGATTACTGCAGAAGATGGCTCTATTGCAGCATTACTAGGAGCTTCACCTGGTGCTTCAACGGCCGTTCACGTCATGTTAGAGATCATTAAAAAATGCTTCCCACAACATATAAATGAATGGGAACCAAAAATCAAAGAAATGATCCCTTCTTATGGTCTGTCACTAATGGAAAACCCAGATCTATTAAGAAGAGTTCATCATTCCACTGCAGAAACACTGGGTCTAACTGAGAAAGAACCAGTTTTTAGTTAATAAATCTAGAATCTCTAATCTTTTTTGATTGGAGGTTCTTTTTTATTTATCAGTGGTAGCATTCCTTTAATTAATTGAATAAATGGACCTACAAAAATTTAACAACACAGGGAGAAAACGTATGTTCGGTATGGTATAATAAAAAAGACAATAGCATAGTTGCAGGGTGGGGCGGTTGAGCCTTCCTTATGGGAGGTGACAAGCGTGGATTTAGATTCAGCAATGTTCGTTATCGCATTGGTAACTCTAATCGTACTTTTGATTGAAAAAATAAAAAAGTAAAACCCACCCTGTATCTTTGGCCGGAACAGGTGGGCTTTACTTTGTAAAGAAACCGTATTGTTGATTGCCAATCGCACATTCTGCGATTATGCATTGTTAAAGGTAAGCGTGTGTTTATAGCACATGCTTATTTTTAATATATGGATGATCTCCCTATATTATAGACTAATTTTAGTGAAAAATAAATTAATTATAATATAATCGAATCAATTTCATAATTGACTATTTTAAAGAAACACAGACTAACAGAATATTTGTTACTTGAAAATTTCTTAGTTTTATACCTGTTGATTATGGATGTTGATTTCCGCTACAGGCGGACGCTTTCCGCGGGCGGTCCGTGAGCCTCCTCGTCACTTCGCTCCTGCGGGGTCTCACCTGGCCACGCTTTTCCCGCAGGAGTCGCCGCCTTCCGCTCCAATCAACAGGTTTGGAAATCAAGAGTGGCTCGCACAGCCTATATTTCAGGCAGCTAGTTGGTGACTTATCGTGGCATTTATTCGATCTACAGCTAATTTAGAAGCATTATAAACTAGGGTCACTAGGTCAAAATGAACTTTGGCACGTTTTCCAGTACGATAACGAACATGGTTTAGTTGAAAATACTGCTTGAGATAAGCATTTACACGTTCCACGGCAGTACGGCGTTTAAATATTTCTTTCCATACCTTCGATCCGCGAGCTGGTGCAGTATACTTTCTTAAATCAGTGGTGATTTTCACTTTGTATACTTTTTGGCAAAGACCATCGTTAGCTAAAGGGCAGTCTTTGCATTCCTTTGGCCGAGTATACTTTAGTGTTTCATATTTCGAATCGAAACTATCATAACGGTACGAATGTTCACGGACACAAGTAGGAGCGAAATATTTATCAAAGCCAATAGGTTCAGGCTCATTTCTTTTATTATAGGCAATAACAGACTGATGTCCCATTAGATGAATCTGAGTATATATAGGTTCGTAATCGTATCCAGCATCCATTGTTTCATAGCGTAAGGTTGGTAGGGACACACGTTCTTGAATCCCTTTTAATAAAGGAATAGCTGCTTTACCATCATTCAGATTACCAGATGAAAAAACGGATTGAAGAATGTATTGACTTGTAGTCCCTACAGCTAAATGTGCTTTATAGCCGTACCAAAACACATTTTTCCCTTCACTGTTCTTCTTCACACCCCATTGTGGGTCTTGGGGGATTTCAGTGCGAAGATCGGATAAGGGAACGTCCAATTGATCCTCAATTTTCTTTTCAAATAGAGGAAGATTGGTCTCAAGTTCTGTTTTCTCAATCAACCATTGTTCACGTTCTTCCTTTGATTTTCGACCACGCTTTTTAGGTTCGGATGTGGGCTTTTCCTCCTTCGGAGGTGCCTGATCTTTTGCTTCAAAGTGTGTAGCGTCAATCGCAACGGTATCATCCGAAATAAACCCTTCTGTGATCGCTTGATGGAGAAGCGTTTCCTGAACTTTTTCCAAGACATTGGATTCACTGATGAGAGTAATCATCCTTGAATAAGCTGATTCTGATGGTACTGTATCGGAAACTAAAAAACCACAGTCCAGTCGAAAAATCATATCATTTTTTAATCGCTTTACTAAATCTTTAACGAATGGAATCCGTTCTGTCAGTCTAGCAACTAAGGAATAAATCATAGCGGCATAGTTGAGTTCAACAGGTCTACCAAAACGAGACTTCTTCGTGACTAAAGCGAAGATTGGCTCGATGTCAATAGCTGAAAAAATTGCATCAAAGCGTT
>Ga0182742_1002658_pt1 | contig 19356 bp, 17 predicted proteins | sample eDN5th37CBELigMG_FD_128880 | JGI IMG/M metagenome (GOLD analysis project Ga0182742, IMG submission 128880) | Enriched Miracle-Growth compost microbial communities from Emeryville, California, USA - eDNA 5th pass 37_C BE-Lig MG (version 2)... ... | reverse complement strand
TCATCTTCATCGCCGGCAACATCCCCTATGTCTCGGAGATCGCGCCGCTGCTCATCGTCATCCGGCTGGAGGAGTTCAACTACGGCGCCGCGACGGCCATCGCCACGATCATGCTGGCGCTCTCCTTCGCCATGCTGCTCGTCATCAACCTGATCCAGGCCTGGAGCCGCCGGAGGTATGGCCATGGCGCATGAACGTCGCCGCCTGCATTCCCCGACGACGGAAGCGCCCGCCGCCCGCTACACGCTGATGGCGCTTGCCTTGCTGTTTCTGGCGCTCTTCCTCCTCCTGCCGCTTGCCGCCGTCTTCATCGAGGCGTTCCGCAAGGGAACGGGCGCGTTCCTGGCCTCGCTCGGCGAGCCGGATACGCTGGCCGCCATCCGTCTCACGCTCCTCGTCGCCGGCATCGCCGTGCCGCTCAACCTCGTCTTCGGCGTTTCGGCGGCCTGGGCCATCGCCAAGTTCGAGTTCAAGGGCAAGGCATTCCTGACGACGCTGATCGACCTGCCGTTCTCCGTCTCGCCGGTTATTTCCGGCCTCGTCTACGTGTTGCTCTTCGGCGCCGGCAGCGCGCTTGGCCCCTGGCTGAAGAGCCACGGCATCGAGATCCTCTTCGCGGTGCCAGGCATCGTGCTCGCCACCGTCTTCGTCACCTTCCCCTTCGTCGCGCGTGAACTGATCCCGCTGATGCAGGAGCAGGGCACGGGCGATGAGGAGGCGGCGCTGTCGCTCGGCGCCTCCGGCTGGCAGACCTTCCGGTACGTGACGCTGCCCAATATCAGATGGGGCCTGCTTTACGGCGTTCTGCTCTGCAATGCGCGCGCCATGGGCGAGTTCGGCGCGGTCTCGGTGGTCTCCGGCCATATCCGTGGCCTCACCAACACGATGCCGCTGCATGTCGAGATCCTCTACAACGAGTACAATTTCGTCGCCGCCTTCGCCGTGGCCTCGCTGCTGGCCGGGCTCGCCCTCGTCACGCTCGTCGTCAAGACGGTGCTCGAACTTCACTACGGCGCGGAAATTTCCGCCGGCCGCAAGCATTGACCTGAAAGGCACGCCCGCAATGGACGTCAGTGTGAAAAACATCCGCAAGGAATTCGATCGCTTCCCGGCGCTGAACGATGTCTCGCTCGACATCCGCTCGGGCGAGCTGATCGCGCTTCTCGGCCCCTCCGGGTCCGGCAAGACGACGCTCCTGCGTCTCATCGCCGGCCTCGAGCAGCCGACGCTCGGCAGCATCCATTTCGGCAGGGAAGATGCCTCCCGCAAGACGGTGCAGGAGCGCAATGTCGGCTTCGTCTTCCAGCATTACGCGCTCTTCCGCCACATGACCGTCGCCGACAACATCGCCTTCGGCCTGACGGTGCGCCCGCGCGGCGCGCGGCCGGAAAAGGCGGAAATCCGCCGCCGCGTCGGCGCGCTTTTGGAAATGGTGCAGCTTTCGGGCCTCGAAAAGCGCTATCCGAACCAGCTTTCCGGCGGCCAGCGCCAGCGCGTGGCGCTGGCCCGCGCCATGGCGATCGAGCCGAAGGTGTTGCTGCTCGACGAGCCTTTCGGCGCGCTGGACGCCAAGGTGCGCAAGGAACTGCGCCGCTGGTTGCGCGAATTCCACGAGCGCACCGGCCATACCACCGTCTTCGTCACGCATGACCAGGAAGAGGCGCTCGAGCTGGCCGACCGGGTCGTGGTGATGAGCCAGGGCACGATCGAGCAGGTCGGCTCCTCCGACGATGTCTACGACCGGCCCAATTCGCCCTTCGTCTTCTCCTTCATCGGCGACAGCGCGAGCCTGCCCGTGGAGCTCACCGATGGCGCGGTGTGTTTCGATGGCCGGCCGATCGGCATCGCCTGCCGGCCCGATGACATCGCCCCCGGCAAAGGCACGCTCTTCTTCCGCCCGCAGGATGTCGTCCTCGTCGACGATCCGGCGGCCCCGGCGCTCGAAGGCCGCGTCGCCGCCTCTCGCCGCCTTGCCGGCACCCGCATCGCCGATCTCGATATCGGCAGACCTGGCGCCCCGCGCCATGTCGAGATCGAGGTGCCGCTGGACGCAACCGCCGCAACCGGCACCAACCTCCGCTTCCGCCCGACGCGATGGAAGACGTTCGCGCAATAGGAAAGGCCGGCGCAGGGCGCCGGCCTTGATGCCTAGAAGCTGACGGCGCGGTCGCCGTCCTCATCCTGGATGCGGGTCGGAAGGCCGATCCGGTTCAGGAGGTTGATGAAGGGCTTCGGCGGCAGTTCCTCCACATTGGCCATCTTCTTCACGTCCCATTCGCCTGTCGCGATGAGCATGGCGGCGGCGACCGGCGGCACGCCGGCGGTGTAGGAGATGCCCTGGCTGCCCACTTCCTCATAGGCTTCCTTGTGGTCGGCCACATTGTAGATGAAGACGGTCTTTTCCTTGCCGTCCTTCAGGCCCTTCACATAGTCGCCGATGCAGGTCTTGCCTTCGTAGTTCGGCGCGAGCGAGGACGGATCGGGCAGCACGGCCTTGACGACCTTGAGCGGCACGACTTCGAGGCCCTCGGCGGTCTTGACCGGCTGCTCGGAAAGGAGGCCGAGATTCTTCAGGACGGTGAAGACATTGATGTAATGGTCGCCGAAGCCCATCCAGAAGCGCACATTCGCGCCGTCCATGTTCTTGGCCAGCGAATGCACTTCGTCATGGCCGCAGAGATAGGCGCGGCGCGTGCCGACGACCGGAAGATCATAGTCCTTGCCGATCTCGAACATCTTGTTGGTCTGCCACCCGCCGTTCTGCCAGGAATAGACGACGCCGGTGAATTCGCGGAAGTTGATCTCCGGATCGAAGTTCGTGGCGAAGTACTTGCCGTGGCTGCCGGCATTGATGTCGACGATGTCGACGTCGGTCACCGTGTCGAGATACTCGTCCTTGGCAAGCTTGGCATAGGCGTTGACGACGCCCGGGTCGAAGCCGGCGCCGAGGATGGCGGTGATGCCCTTTTCCTCGCATTCGGCGGCGCGCTTCCATTCGTAGTTGCCGTACCACGGCGGCGTCTCGCAGATCTTGCCCGGCTCCTCGTGGATCGCCGTGTCGATATAGGCGACGCCCGTATCCATGCAGGCGCGCAGCACCGACATGTTGAGGAAGGCGGTGCCGACATTGATGACGATCTGGGAACCGGTCGCGGTGATCAGCGCCTTGGTCGCCTCGATGTCGAGGGCGTCGAGCGCATGGCCTTCGAGCACGCCCGGCTGCTTCATCGCCTTCTTCTCATGAACGGACGCGATGATCTTGTCGCACTTCGCCTTGGTGCGCGAAGCGATATGGATGTCGCCGAGCACGTCGTTGTTCTGGGCGCACTTGTGCGCCACGACCTGTGCGACGCCGCCGGCGCCGATGATGAGCACGTTCTTCTTCATTTCCCGGAGTAACTCCTTCTGGATTGGATAGGGGGATTAGGAAAGGCTTGCCTCGTAGTCCGCATAGGCAAATTCGCGGACGGTCCTGATGCTGCCATCGAGCTCGCGGATGGCGATCGCCGGCATTTTCACGCCATTGAACCAGTTCTTCTTGACCATCGTGTAGCCGGCCGCGTCCTGGATGGAAATCCGGTCGCCGACCTTGAGTTCCTTCTCGAAATTGAACTCGCCGAAGATGTCGCCGGCAAGGCATGACTTGCCGCACACCATGTAGCGGTGCGGACCGGTATTGGGCGAGAGCTTGGCATTCTCGCGATAGATCAGCAGGTCGAGCATATGAGCCTCGATGGAGCTGTCGACGATGGCAAGGTCCTTGCCGTTGTTCAAAAGGTCGAGCACCGTCGTTTCGAGCGTCGTCGACCTGGTGATCGAGGCTTCGCCCGGCTCCAGATAGACCTGGACCCCATAGTCGCCGGCAAAGCGCTTCAGCCGCTCGGCAAACTTTTCCAAAGGATAGTTCTCGCCGGTGAAATGGATGCCGCCGCCAAGGCTCACCCATTCGGCCTTCTTCAGGAGCGGCGCGAACTTTTCCTCGATCGTGCCGAGCATGCGGTCGAAGAGATCGAAATCGCCGTTCTCGCAATTGTTGTGGATCATGAAGCCGGAGATGCGGTCCATGACCGGCTCGACCTTGTTCACGTCCCACTCGCCAAGGCGCGAGAAGGGGCGGGCCGGATCGGCAAGGTCGAAGCTGGAGGACGAGATGCCGGGATTGAGGCGCAGGCCGCGGACGATGCCGCCGGCCTTGCCCGCAAAGCGGTCGAGCTGGGCGATCGAGTTGAAGATGATCTTGTCGGCGTGGCTGACCACCTCGTCGATCTCGTAGTCGGCATAGGCGACGGAATAGGCGTGCGTCTCCTTGCCGAAGCGCTCGTGGCCGAGACGCACCTCGTTGAGCGAGGAGGAGGTCGTGCCGTCCATGTAGTCGCGCATGAAATCGAAGACCGACCAGGTGGCGAAGCATTTCAGCGCGAGCAGCGCCTTGGCGCCGGAGAGCTCGCGCAGCCGCGCGATCTTCTCCATGTTGGCGAGGAGCTTCGACTTGTCGATCAGGTAATAGGGCGTGGTGAGCGGCATGAGGACCTGTCTTCTGCGGTGATTCGGCCGTCGGCGGAGCCGGCAACGCCATGGAATGCGGGAAAGCAGGCGCGATCTCCTGCTTCGGGGCTATGCAAGGAAGGAAAGCCGATCTTACGGTATCACGGCCCGGGCACGGCGATATGACAGCGCATTCGCGCTGTTGCCGTCGTCGTGATGTCCCGCCGGAAAAGCGGGCAGGCACGGTGTCCTCGCCGGCCGTACGGGGCCGGTCGGCGAAACGGCGTCAAAGCCGGATCGTGCCGCAGGGGCACATATCACAAAGCGTTCTTCCGTTCGGGGGGCATCGACCGAGCCCATCCCCGATTGGAAGAGGGCGTCGCAAGACATGGCGTCCTCCCCAACCAGCAGATGAAACCTGCAATAAGTGGGCCGCTCTCTAGCACAGCCCGCCATCGGATTTCAATGCACCTTCGGGCCGCTGGAAAAATTCCTCGATTCGCTCTTGCACCTCTAGTCGCTAGAGGTCGTAGAACAGGCTGGAAAGCATGAGAGGATTTTCCGATGTCCGATGTGAAAGAGACGCGTTTCCGGGTTGGCGGCATGGATTGCGCCTCCTGCGCCAGCAAGATCGACACTGCGGTGCGCCGCATGCCGGGCGTATCCGACGTTTCCGTCTCCGTTACGGCTGGCACGATGCGGGTGCGGCACGATGCCGCCAGCGACCTTGAGGCGATCCGTCGAAAGGTTTCCGGGCTTGGCTATTCGGTCGCCGCTGCCGGCGCCGCGGCAGCGGAAAAGCCGGCCGTCCCGCATGCGCACGGCCCGGACTGCAACCACGACCACGTGCATGGCCAAGACCATGACCATGACCATGCCGGCCACGATCATGGGGCAAAAGCCGCCCCCGTCGAGGGGCTGCATGGCCACGACCACGGCCCGTCCGAAGGTCCCTGGTGGAAAGGCAAGAAGGGACGCCTGACCATTCTGGCCGGCGCGGCGCTGGTGCTCGCCTATGGCCTCGGCCAGCTCTTCCCGGCCATCGAGACCTATGCCTTCATCGTCGCCATCGTCGTCGGCCTCGTGCCGATTGCGCGGCGGGCCGTCATGGCGGCGCTGGCCGGCACGCCCTTCTCCATCGAAATGCTGATGACCATCGCCGCCGTCGGTGCGGTGATCATCAACGCGGCGGAAGAGGCGGCGGCGGTCGTCTTCCTCTTCCTCGTCGGCGAGCTTCTCGAAGGCGTCGCCGCCGGCAAGGCCCGCGACAGCATCCGCTCGCTTTCCGCCCTCGTGCCCAAGACCGCCCTTCTCGAAGAGGACGGCCGCACGAAGGACGTGCCGGCAGAATCCCTTGCTGTCGGCGCCACCATCCTCGTGCGCCCCGGCGACCGTATCTCCGCCGACGGCACGATCGTCGAGGGCGACAGCGCCATCGACGAGGCACCGGTCACCGGCGAAAGCACGCCGGTGCGCAAGGGCGAGGGCGACGCGGTCTTCGCCGGCACGGTGAACGGCGATGCGGCACTGCGCGTGCGCGTCACTGCGGCGGCCGCCGACAACACGATCGCCCGCGTCATCAAGCTGGTCGAGGAGGCGCAGGAATCCAAGGCGCCGACCGAGCGTTTCATCGATCGCTTCTCGAAATACTACACCCCCGGCGTGGTCGTCGTCGCCGCTCTGGTGGCGATCATCCCGCCGCTCTTCTTCGGCGGTATCTGGAACGAGTGGGTCTACAAGGGCCTTGCCGTTCTGCTGATCGGCTGCCCATGCGCGCTCGTCATCTCGACGCCGGCCGCCATCGCCGCCGCGCTTTCCTCCGGCGCCCGCCGCGGCCTGCTGATGAAGGGCGGTGCCGTACTGGAAGGCCTCGGCAAGCTCACAGCCATCGCCTTCGACAAGACCGGCACGCTGACCGAGGGCAAGCCGAAGGTGACCGATATCGTCGCCTTCACCGGCACCGAGGCGGACGTGCTGCGCCTTGCCGCCGCGCTCGAGGCCGGCTCCAGCCATCCGCTGGCGCTCGCCATTCTCGGCAAGGCGTCGGAAGACGGTATCGTCCCGCCGGTCGCGCGCGGTGCCCGCGCGCTCGGCGGCAAGGGCGTCACCGCTACAGTGGAAGGCAAGGAAATCTTCCTCGGTTCCCCGAAGGCGACGGCCGAGCGGGTCTCGCTTTCCGACGATGTCAAGGCCGCCACCACCGCGCTCAATGACGATGGCAAGACCGTCTCCATGCTGGTCGTCGACGGCGTCCTCGCCGGTGCGATCGCGATGCGCGACGAGCCGCGCCCGGATGCTGCCGCCGGTCTCAAGACTCTGCGCGATGCCGGCATCAAGACGATCATGCTGACGGGCGACAATGCCCGCACGGCAAAGGCCGTCGGCGCCGAACTCGGCATCGAGGTGCGCGCCGAGCTCATGCCGGAAGACAAGCAGCGCATCGTCGGCGAGTTGCAGCGGGAAGGCTATGTGGTCGGCAAGATCGGCGACGGCATCAACGACGCGCCGGCGCTCGCCGCGGCCAATGTCGGCATCGCCATGGGCGGGGGCACCGACGTGGCGCTGGAGACGGCGGATGCCGCCATCCTGCACGGCCGCGTCGGCGACGTCGCGCTGATGACGGATCTGTCGAAGCGCACGATGCGCAACATCGTCCAGAATATCGTCATTGCGCTCGGCCTCAAGGGCGTGTTCCTGGTGACGACCATCATCGGCATTACCGGCCTGTGGCCGGCCATCCTTGCCGATACCGGCGCCACGGTGCTGGTCACACTGAACGCGTTGCGCCTCCTGCGGCCGATCAGATGACCCGCAGGACCTTCCTCAGCCTCGCCGGCGGCCTTGCTGTCGGCACCGTTATCGTCGGCGCTACGGTCGCGGTCAGCCCGCCTCCCGCTGGGTCCGTAAGGCGGCGTGTCTTCGATCTCCAGACGGTCGACGGAAAGCCTTTCCGCTCGGCCGATCTTGCCGGAAAGCCGTATCTTGCCTTCTTCGGCTTTACCCATTGCCCGGATGTCTGCCCGACGACGCTGTTCGAGCTGACGGCGCTTCTGCAGGATCTCGGCCTGGCGGCCGACCGCATCACGCCGCTCTTCATCTCCGTCGATCCGGAGCGTGACACGGCGGAACTGCTGAAACTCTACATGACGTCGTTCGACCCGCGCATCGTCGCACTAAGGGGCGGGGAGGCCGAGACGAAAGCGGCTGCCGAGGCGTTCTTCGCCACCTATCGCAAGGTGCCGACGGCATCCGGCGACTATACGATGGAGCACACGGCCGGCCTCTTCCTCGTGCGCGCCGACGGCCGCCTGCAGGGCATGCTGGATATGCACGAACCGCGTGAGACCCAGTTGCAGAAGCTCAAGCTGCTCGCCGCATCGTAGTATGCGCTAGTCGTGGTCGTCCTGGCAGAGGTCGTGATTGGCGAGCGCCCGGATGACGTAGCAATCGCTGATCTGGTCGCAATGGCGGTGGCTGGTGATCCGTTCCAGCTCCGCTTCCAGCTTCTTCAGCCGGGCGATCTTGCGCCGGACGGTGGCCAATTGTTCGGCCGCGATCCGATCGGCGTCGCGGCAGGGGTGCTCGGGATGCTGGCTGAGCTCGATCAGCTCGCGGATGGCATCGATGGTGAGGCCGAGGTCGCGCGCGTGACGGATGAAGGCGAGGCGGTCGCGCTCCCCGCTGGAATAGCGCCGCTGATTTCCTTCCGAACGTTCGGCGTGGGAAAGCAGGCCCATCTGCTCATAGTAACGGATCGTCGGGACCTTGACGCCCGTCGCCTTGGAAAGATCGCCGATCGTCAGCATCGCTCGCGCCTCATCGAATGGACTGCTTCTCAGATGTGTCGGAAAGACCGGCAAATCAAGCTTTCTTTGTCGCCCCTGCCTTTACCGCGGTGTCTGACGCATTTTTGATCGCGCTGCCGAAGAAACCTTCCTTCGCCCCTTGAAGCTCAGGCCGCTTGAGGGTTTATGCTTGCCGCGCTCGACGAGAATCGACTTTCCGGCCGCGGCGCGACGTCGCGCAATCGTCAGGAAAGCCTTAAGATTAACGAAGTTCTAAGCAATCGCTTGGACTGTGAAGCTGAGATGCGCCGTTTGCCGACGGCGCGCACGGACCCCAACAACCGAAATCGACCCATGTTTGCGCTTCGTCATCGTCTTTCCCGTGAAACCGCCCGCCTGCGCCTGCCGCTTCTCGCGCGGCTTGCCGCCGCCACGATCGCCGGAAGTCTTCTTGCCGGCTGCATGGCCATGGATGTCGCCTCGCTCGCCGAGGCGCCGCAGCTTTCCAATAAGGTCAAGGCCGAGATGTCGCGGAAGAAGATGCGGCCTGAAAGCCCGGTCCTCGTGCGCATCTTCAAGCAGGAAAGCGAGCTGGAGGTCTGGAAGGTCGATGCCAGCGGCAAATACGCGCTGTTCAAGACCTACCCGATGTGCCGCTGGTCCGGAAAGCTCGGGCCGAAGACGAAGAGCGGCGACCGTCAGGCGCCGGAAGGCTTCTACCACGTCTCCGCCCGGATGCTGAACCCGAATTCGCAATACTATGTCTCCTTCAATCTCGGCTATCCCAACCGGCTGGAATCGGCGCTCGGCTATACCGGCGAGGCGCTGATGGTGCACGGCGCCTGCTCCTCGTCGGGCTGCTATGCCATGACCGACCAGGGCGTCGGCGAGATCTACGCCATCGTGCAGAAGGCGCTGGACGGCGGGCAGGAGCGGTTCCAGGTGCAGGCCTATCCCTTCCGCATGACCACGGAGAACATGGCAAGGCATAGAGGTGATCCGAACATGCCGTTCTGGCGCACCCTGAAGGAGGGCTATGACGCATTCGCCTTCACCAAGCGCCAGCCGAAGGTTTCCGTCTGCAGCGGCCGCTATGTCTTCAACAAGGAATTCGTGAACGGCGAGCCGAGCGACCCGCTGGCGACATGCCCGGCGACGGTCGATGGCGCGCAATCTGCATTGGTCGCGCAAATCGGTGCGGAACAAAAGAAGCTGGATGCGGCTTTTGCGAGTGCCACACCGGTTTCGAGCTTCTCCTATGTGGACGGCGGCATGCATCCCAGCTTCCGCACGCTTTTGAAGCAGCAGGGCGCGAAGGGCATGGCTGCCCGCATCTCGCGCACGAAATACCCGGTCAGCCGGCCCGAAGCCGCGCTGGCCGATCCCTATGACGATTGATGTACGAGGACTTGCATTGACCGGTGAAAGCGTAACCCGCCGATCCTTCCTTCTCGCCAGCGCGGGATTGGCATCCACGGCTCTGGCCGGCTGCGCGACGACCCCGGTGCGCGAAAGGGTCGTTGAAGCCGAGCCTGTCGACAACAGCATCTACGCCGCCATGTACGGGCCGAAGGACGACGAGCTGTTCCCGCTGCCGGCGATCCCCTACCAGAGGATCGACCGGCGCTTCTATCGGCAGATGGTGCCGAACCCGACCGGCGAGCGGCCCGGCGTCATTGTCGTCGACACCGCCAGCCACTTCCTCTATCTCACCTATGAGGGCGGTCAGGCCATGCGTTACGGCGTCGGCCTGGGCCGCGCCGGCTTCGAATGGGCCGGCCGCGGCGTCATCCAGTACAAGCGCGAATGGCCGCGCTGGACGCCGCCGGACGAGATGATCGCCCGCCAGCCGGAACTGGAGCCCTACAGCTCCCGCAACGGCGGCATGGAGCCTGGCCTGAAGAACCCGCTCGGCGCCCGGGCGCTTTATATCTTCCGCAACGGCGAGGACACGCTCTACCGCATTCACGGCTCGCCGGAATGGTGGACGATCGGCAAGTCCGTCTCCTCCGGCTGCGTGCGCATGATCAACCAGGACATCGTCGATCTCTACAGCCGCGTGCAGAACGGCACGCCCATCCTTGTGCTCGGCGCGGCCGAGCCTGCGATGGCGTCGGTAGACGAGCCGATGCCCGTCTACGGCCAGGCGACGTCGGTCTACTGAGGCGACGTTAGCCGCAATGAAAAAGGGCGTGCCCGCAATGCCGGCACGCCCTTCGTATTTTGCTGTCCGAATCCGCTTACGTGCGCGGCTTCAGGTTTTCGGGATCGTAGAGCGGCTTGTAGCCGATGCCGACCACCTCGACCGGGTAGGTCTCGGCGAAATATTCGATCTCCAGCTTGCGGCCTTCCTGGCAATAGGCGTGCGGCAGGTAGGCGAGCGCGATGTTCTTGCCGATGGTCGGGCCGAAGGCGATGGAGGTCGTGTAGGAGCGGCGGCCGAGCTCGTCGACCAGCGCTTCGCCGGTCGCCGGGTCGATGACCGGCAGGTTGCCGAGCGGATAGCGCTTGACGCCGGCCTTGTCGGTGTTCTCCGTCATGACGAGCGTGCAGAGCATGGCGGGCTGGTGGTCGCGCGCCTTGTATTCCAGGTGCTTCGCCTTGCCGCGGAAATCCGCTTCCTTGACCTTCGGGCGGGCAAGGTCCGCCTCGATCAGGTTGTACTGGGTGAGAAGATCGGCGTTCTGCAGGCGCAGGCTCTTTTCCATGCGGCGCGAGTTGGCATAGGTCTCGACGCCGACCGCCATGACGCCGGTGGAGCGCAGCGCATCCCAGACGGCAAGGCCGTCCTCGTATTTCATGTGCAGTTCCCAGCCCTGCTCGCCGACATAGGAGATGCGGAAGGCGGTGACGGCCTTGCCGGCGATCTCGATCGGCTTGATTGCGGCGAAGGCGAAGTTTTCCGGATCGAGGCCGGCCGGGTCCGCGACGACCTTCTTCAGATTCTCGCGGGCGTTCGGGCCCCAGATGCCGATGGTGATGAACTTTTCCGAGACGTCGGTGATGGTGACGTCGAGGCCGCGATCCTCGGCGACGCGCTTCATGTAGTGGAAGTCGCGGGGGCCGGCATCGGCGCCGTTGACGAGGCGGCAGCGGTCGGCCATGCGGAAGACGGTGAAGTCGGCGCGCACCATGCCCTCGTCGTCGAGGAAGTGGGTATAGATGCCCTTGCCGATATTGCCGTCGCCGCCGATCTTCGCCGCGCAGAGCCATTCGAGAAGCTCGACATGGTCCGGCCCCTCGATATCCACCATGTGGAAATGCGACAGGTTGATGATGCCGCAATCCTCGCTCAGCGCCAAGTGCTCGGCGTTGGAGACGCGCCAGAAATGGCGGCTATCCCACTCGTTCTCGCGCACGGGCACGCGATCGCCGTATTTTTCGAGCAGGTGCTCGTTGGCCTTGTAGCCATGCGCGCGCTCCCAGCCGCCGAGTTCCATGAAGTAGCCGCCGAGTTCTACTTCGCGCTCGTAGAACGGCGAGCGCTTGACGCCGCGGCCGCTGGCATAGGGCTCGCGAGTGTGCACGGCGGGGAAGTAGATTTTCTGCGCAGCTTCGAAGGTGCGGCCCTCGATGAACTTCTCTTCCAGCTGGTGCGGGTAGAAGCGGGCATAGTCGATCGAGTTGTGGTCGATCCCGGTGCGCCCGTCCGTCATCCAGTCGGCGATCAGCTTGCCGTAGCCGGGGCCGTCCTTGACCCAGATGGCGACGCAATACCAGAGCCCGCGCACCTTCTGGCTCTCGCCGCAGGAGGGGCCGCCGGCGGCCGAGACCTGCAAAAGGCCGTTGAAGGAGTGGCTTTCGTTATAGCCGAGTTCGCCGAGGATCGGCGTCAGCTCCATGGCCTTTTCGAGCGGCTCGAGGATCTGCTCCATATCGAGGTCGCGCTGCGAGGGCGAAAGGCGCGCCTCGTGCTTTTCGAGGATGTCGCGCGGATGGCAAAGACGCGGATGGGTGGTCTCGTAATAGCCCCACTCGATCTGGCCGCCCTCGGTGGTCTTCGGGTCGCCCGTATCGCGCATATAGGCGGAGTTGCCCTGGTCGCGCAGAAGCGGGAAGCCGATTTCCTTGCCGGTGCCTTCGAATTCGTTGTACGGGCCGAAGAAGGTCAGCGGATGGTCGACCGGCATGACGGGGAGATCCTCGCCAACCATCTCGGCGATGAGACGGCCCCAGATGCCGGCGCAGACGACGACATGGTCGGCCATGATCGTGCCGCGATGGGTGACGACGCCCTTGATGCGGCCGTTCTCGACGATCAGCGACTGGGCCGGCGTGTTGCCGTAGACCTGCAGCTTGCCGGTTTTCTCGGCGGCGTCGACCAGTTTGCCGGCGACGGTCTGCGAGCGCGGGATGACGAGGCCGGCGTCGGGATCGAAAAGGCCGCCCTGCACCTGGTCTTCCTCGATCAGCGGGAATTTCTCCTTGATCTCGGCCGGCGAGACGTAGTGCGCGCGCGTGCCGAAGGCCCGGGCGGAGGAAAGCTTGCGCTTGATCTCCTCCATCCAGGCGTCGTCCCCGGTGCGGGCGACTTCGAGGCCGCCGATGCGGGCGTAGTGGCCCATCTTCTCGAAGAAATCGATGGAATACTGGGTGGTCCAGACCGAAAGATAGTCGTGGCTCGTCGTGTAGCAGAAGTCCGAGGCATGCGCCGTCGAACCGATGTCCGTCGGCACGCCCGACTTGTCGATGCCCACGATATCGTCCCAGCCGCGCTCGATGAGATGGTGGGCGATCGACGCGCCCACGATGCCACCCAAACCGATGATGACGACCTTCGCCTGTTGCGGAAACTCTGCCATGCTCATGACCCCGATGAGAAATTTCGCCGATTTTAGGGCTTCGTTCCGCGCCGTTGCAGCCTGTCTGCGACTCGCCAGCGACCAGTTCCGACAGTCCCGGAGCCGGCCCTTGCCGAGGCCGGATCAGGAAACCACGTTGCGCACGAAGCGGACGGTGCCGTCGCCGGCATTGGAATAGGCATAGGCCTGGTCGGTGGCATAGACGGTGAAGCTGCCGGCAGGGTAATCCTTCGCGCTGCCGGATAGATCGAGCCGCAGCGTGCCTTCGGTGACGAACAGCATCTCGTGCCAGCCGGCCGGATCCGGCTCGGCATCGTAGCGTTCGCCGGGGCCGAGCGACCAAAGCCACATCTGCGTTTCCCGCGTCGCCGGCGCCGAACCGAGCAGCACGGCGGTGCTTTGCGCATGGGCACCGCGCCAGGTCACCTCGTTGATTTCCGCCGAGGACGCGCAGGCCGGGTCGCGCACCAGATCGACGAAGCCGACGCCCATGGCCGCGGCCAGCTTGTCGAGGCTGGAAAGGCTGATATTCGCATCGCCCCCCTCGACGGCCACGATCATGCGCCGGCTGATGCCGGAGGCTGTTGCCAGCGCCGCCTGGCTGAGCCCGGCCGCCTGCCGCAGGCGGCGCAGGTTGCCGGAGACATGGGCGAGCACGTCGCCTCGCTGTTCTTGACTGTGCAATATATTGCTCATATCGTCCCGTGATCGAGAGGCGGCAAGCCGCATGCCGCCTTCTAAGCCATGTTCCGCAAACCGTGCAGCGGTTTTGCGATGATGGCATGCGCAATGCGAAAGAGGAAAGGACGGACCATGAAGATACGCGATTTCGGCGTCGAGATCTGGATGAACCGCTACGAGAACCATTGCGAGCTGAATCTGGCCGAGACCTGCGTGGAATCGCTGACGGTCGAGGAACTGCTCGACATGGCCGGCAAGAAGGACGGCATCCTTGCCGAACTTCTGCCGATGAAGCTGACCTATGGCGCGATCGAGGGCAGCGACCGGCTGCGCGGGCTCATCGCCGGTCTTTACGAGAAACAGGCGGTGGAGAACATCGTCGTCACCCATGGCGCGATCGGCGCCAATGCACTGGTGCACGAGACGTTGGTGGAGCCCGGCGACCGCGTCATCTCGGTCCTGCCCACCTACCAGCAGCACTATTCCATCCCGGAAAGTTTCGGCGCAGATGTGAGGATCCTCAAGCTCACGGAGGCACAGGGCTTCCTGCCGGATCTTGCGGAACTGCGCCGCCATGCCGTGCCGGGCACAAGGCTTATCTGCCTCAACAATCCGAACAACCCGACCGGCTCGCTGATGGACCGGGATTTCCTCTTGCAGATCGTGGAGATCGCCCGCGGCTGCGGCGCCTGGATCCTCTGCGACGAGGTCTATCGCGGCACGGATCAGGAGGGTGACGGCATGACGGCCTCGATCGCCGATCTCTACGAGAAAGGCATCAGCACAGGCAGCATGTCGAAGACTTATTCGCTGGCGGGGCTGCGGCTCGGCTGGATCGCCGGGCCGAAGGCGCTGTTGCAGGCTGTCTCCATCCACCGCGACTACAATACGATCAGCGTCGGCATGCTGGACGATCATTTCGCCGCCATCGCCCTTGAAAACCGCGACAAGATTCTCGCCCGCAGTCAATCCATCACCCGGCGCAACCTCGCCATCCTCGCAGAATGGGTGGAAAACGAGCCGCTGATCTCCTGGGTCAAGCCGAGATCCGGCACCACGGCGCTTCTCAAGTTCGATCTGCCGATCACTTCCGAAGCCTTCTGCACGCGGCTTCTGGAAAGGACCGGCGTCATGCTGACCCCCGGCAGCGCCATGGACATGGAAGGATATCTGCGCATCGGCTACAGCAATGGCGAGGCGATCCTGCGCGAGGGGCTGGCTCGGATATCCATCTTCCTGCGGGCGGAACGGGCGGTATTGGCCGCATGACCGCGCGCGTCGACCTATGCGAAAATTGCATGGGTGACGTGCCGGCTTGGCGCTGTTCCGCATTGCAGCATAGCGCTATAAGGCAGCCATCGAAAGACGCGGCGCCAAGGACCGGTGCCGAGCAGAGCCTCAGGAAAGGGGATCATCATGAACGTGGCACGTTCCTTCAACAATTGGCGCAAGTACCGTCAGACCATCAACGAACTCGACCGCATGAGCACCCGCGAACTTCGCGACCTCGGTATCGAGCGTTCGCAGATCAAGGCCGTCGCCCGCGCCGCCGTCGGCTTCTGACCGACGCGCCGAAATCGGCAGAATTCGAAGACACCCGCCCTCCGGCGGGTGTTTTTGCATATGCGAAGAAGGTTTGTCTCCCGACAACGATCCTGTGGAATTCAGGCATTCGCTCCGCGCATAACGCATAGCTGCTTTGCAAAACGATGCCTATGAAATGATCAGGAATCAGATATAGTCATACTTATCGAAGCAACGTACCTCCTCCCACGAAGCTTCGATGTTGCAGAAGGCCTACTCCTCCTCCCAAGGCCGACTGCGGGAATGGCGATACTCCTCCTCCCAATCGCCATTCGGTTCTATCGGAAAGCCTGCCGCACCTCCTCCCGCGGCAGGCTTTTCCATTTCTGGGCCGTTTTTCTTGAAAAAGCAGATGGACGAAGCGTCAGGCGACGCTTCTGAGCACCGGCATTGCGACCGGGTGCGCGGCGGCGGGAACGTGCTGCAGCACTTCGAGTGCCAGCGCCCGTGCATTTTCCTGCGCCTTGTCGAGATTGCTGACGCGCCGCGCATCCATCGTATAGAGCGTGCCGCCGCAGCCGAACATGTCGCGGAAGGCCGAGCGCTCGATGATCGGGGTCTGCAGCAGATGCACGCGGCGGGCGGCCAGCAGATCCTTCACCGCATTCATCGCGCGGGTCGTCACCATGGAATTGACGCGGGTGAGCACGACGGAATGGCGGATGCGGATATCCGCCTTGTCCTCCAGATATTGCAGGAGCTCGATGACATTCGCTCCGCCCTGCGCATCCATGGCCGAGCCCTGCACGGGGATCAACACGTAATCCGCATGGCCGACGGCCTTGGCGAGCAGGGAGCTGCGCGAGCCGGGCAGGTCGATCAGCACGAAATCGGCCCGCGCCTTCTCCTCGGCAAGCTGCCGGTCGATCGAGGCCATGGTGACATAGGGAACGACCGTCAGGCGATTGCCGAGGACGCCTTCGGATGTCTCGTGCCAGCGGGTGATCCAGTGCTGCGGGTCGGCATCGAGCACCGAGACGCGAAAGCCGAGGCGGGCAAGTTCGGTCGCAAGCAGCAGGACGGCAGTGGTCTTGCCGGCGCCGCCCTTGGTGTTGGCGAAGGTGATGACGGGCATGAGGCTCCCCGGAACGGTTCTGGAGCCGGTCATCGCTCGCCGAAGGCACCTCGCATGGTGCTTCGCCATCCTGCGCGATCATGGTTAATGCGAGGTGAAAAGCCGCGGCTATCGGCGCCGGTCGGCGGCGAGGATCTCGCGGGCGATCTGGTCGAGCGGCAGGATCCTCTCGACGCCGCCGTGGGCAATCGCCTCCTTCGGCATGCCGAAGACGATGGAGGAGGCCTCGTCCTGCGCCACCGTATAGGCGCCGGCCTGGTGCATCTCGTTCATGCCGCGCGCGCCGTCGTCGCCCATGCCGGTCATGATGACGCCCATGGCGTTCGCCCCCGCCGCACGGGCCGCCGAGCGGAAGAGCACGTCGACCGAAGGCCGGTGGCGCGAGACGAGGGGACCTTCGCGCACCGCGACATGGTAGCGCGCGCCTTGCCGCTCCAGCATCATGTGCCGGTCGCCGGGCGCGATCAGCACATGGCCGCGCAGCACCGGATCGCCATGTTCGGCCTCCTTCACCTCCACCTCGCAAAGGCCGTTGAGGCGCTTGGCGAAGGCGGCGGTGAATTTCTCCGGCATGTGCTGGACGATGACGATGCCGGGCGCATTAGCCGGCAATTGTTCGAGCAGCACCCGCAGCGCTTCCGTCCCGCCGGTCGAGGCGCCGATGCAGACGACCATTTCCGTCGTCTTGGCCATGGCGCGGCCGGAAGGCGGGGGAAGCACCGCATCGGCGGTGAGCTTGCTGACCGGCGTGCTTGCCGCCGCCGCGCGCCGGCCGGCGCCGAGCCGGGCGACGGCCGCGCCCTTCACCGCCTCGCGGATGCGCGTGCCGGATTCGGCGAGGTGATCGGCCGCCCCGATCCTCGGCTTCAGGATGATGTCGACGGCGCCGGCCTCCAGCGCCTGCATCAGCGTCGCCGAACCCTCTTCCGTCAGCGAGGAGCACATGACGACGGGGATCGGCTTCTGCGCCATGATCTTGCGCAGGAACGTGATGCCGTCCATGCGCGGCATCTCCACGTCGAGGGTGATGACGTCCGGCACCTCTTCCTGGATCTTCCTGGCCGCCATGAAGGGATCGGAGGCCGCGCCCATCACCTCGATCTCCGGGTCCTCCTCCAGCACGCGGGTCAGCGCCTGGCGCACGCTCGCCGAATCGTCGATGATGAGAACGCGGATTTTCCTGGCGGGTAGGGGCATCAGATTTTCTTGAAAACCGTGTTGGCGACCTGGCGCACCGGCAGGGGAATGCCGGTGACCGTTTCGGAATGGCCGACATAAAGGAAGCCGCCGGGCACGAGGCAGTCGCAAAGCCGGGTCAGAACCTTCGCCTGCGTCGGCTTGTCGAAATAGATCAGCACGTTGCGGCAGAAGATCATGTGCATCGGCTCGCCCACCCGGTAGACGCCGTCCATGAGGTTGAGACGCGCGAAGCCGACGGCCGAGCGCAGGCGCGGATGGATGCGCACCTCGCCGCGCGAGGCATCGCGCGCGACCATCACGTAGCGGCGCTGCATGTCCGGCGGCACGGGCTGGATCATGTCGCGCGGATAGACGCCGCGCCGGGCGGCCTGCAGCACGTCCGTCGAAAGGTCCGTGGCGAAGATGCGGTAGTCGATGGACGAGGCCGCCTCCACGAAATCCTGCGCCACCATGGCCATCGTATAGGGCTCGGCGCCGATCGAGCAGGCGGCGCTCCACAGGCGCAGCCGCCGGTGGCCGGCCGCCGCCAGTTCCGGCAGACCCTGGCCCGCCATATGCTCGAAATGCTTCGGCTCGCGGAAGAAATCCGTCTTGTTCGTCGTCACGGCGTCGATGAGGAAGATCGCCTCCTTCTCGATGCCGCCATGCTTGAAGAGATAGTCGCAATAGGCATTGAAGGTCGGGATGCCGGTCGCCCGCAGGCGCCGGCGCAGCCGGCCTTCCAGCATCGTCAGCTTCGTCATCGGCATCTTGATGCCGCTATAGTCGTAGATGTAGCGCGACAGGGCGTCGAAGTTCCGGCTGTTCAGGCCGTCTTCCGCCCCATGCGTCCGCAATGCTGCTGCTCCCACGCCTTTCTCCTGAATTATGCGCTGGCGGCAAGGCCGCCTGCCGTACCCATCATCGCGACTTCGGCGCCGGAAAAGAGCCGTGCGAGATCGACGATGACGACGAAGCCGCCATTGCGGCGCACGACGCCGGCAATGTAGTCGGACGGCCAGCGCACGCCGATATCCGGCGCGCCCTCGATCTCGTCCGTGCGGAAGGGGATGACCTCGAAGACCCGGTCGGCGACGAGCCCGAGGGTGAGCGTGCGCTCGCCGATCGGCACGTCGAGCACGAGCGCGCGGGTATGCGGGGTCTTCTGCGTCTTCGTCATGCCGAGACGAAGACGAAGGTCGATGACCGGCACACCCTGGCCGCGCACGTCCCTCAGCCCGAGCAGGTATTCCGGCCCGTGCGGGATCTTGAAGGCCTCCTCATGGTCGAGGATTTCGCGCACGACCGAAACGGGCACCGCGAAAATCTCGTTGTCGAGCGAGAAGGTGACGAACTGCGATTCGGAAGGTGTGCCGGCCATGATCAAGCGCTTTCCCTGAAGTCTGCGTCGTCGGCATCGGGACCGCCCATCGACATGTCGAGGGCGAAACCGCGGGCGCGGGCCTGCTGGGCCGGGACGCTGTTATCGGATTTGCGTGCGGGCGCGACGGCAAGCCTTGCCGCCGGGCGGGAAACCTGCGCCGTGCGATGCTGGGCGGCCGGTGCGGTGCCGCCGCTGCGGTCGACGCGGAAGAAGGCGATGGAGGTCTGGAGCTCTTCGGCCTGGGCGGCAAGCTCTTCCGACGTGCCGGACATTTCTTCCGAGGCGCCGGCATTCTGCTGGGTCACCTTGTCGAGCTGCTGGATCGCCTCGTTGATCTGCGAGGCGCCGATATCCTGCTCGCGGCAGGCGGCCGAGATCTCC
>Ga0182742_1002657_pt1 | contig 19358 bp, 20 predicted proteins | sample eDN5th37CBELigMG_FD_128880 | JGI IMG/M metagenome (GOLD analysis project Ga0182742, IMG submission 128880) | Enriched Miracle-Growth compost microbial communities from Emeryville, California, USA - eDNA 5th pass 37_C BE-Lig MG (version 2)... ... | reverse complement strand
GCGGTGCGGATGAAGTCCTCGCCCATCATTTCGAGGACGCTGGCGCGGGTGATGCGGGCGATCAGCACGAGATAGGCAAGGCCGAGCGTTACCGTCGGCAGCGCGATGGAGGAGAAGAACGGGCCGATGCCATCGCGGATGCTGGTGAAGCCCTGCACCGGCAGGATGCGCAACTGCAGCGAGAAGACGTAGATGAGGCAATAGCCGAGCACGAAGACCGGCACGGAAAAGCCGAGCACGGAGACGAGCATCAGGCCGCGGTCGAGCCAGCTTCCGGCCGTCGCGCCGGCGAGCGTGCCGAGCGGCACGGCAATCACGATGGCGAAGACAAGCGTCGTCAGCGCCAGCGAGGCGGTCGGCTCCAGCCGCTGCAGGATGAGTTCGCCGACCGGGATGTTGGAGAAGATCGAGATGCCGAGGTCGCCCTGGAGCAGCGATCCGACCCAGATGAAGAACTGGGTGACGAGCGGCTGGTCGAGGCCGAGCGAGGTGCGGATGCGCTCGATGGTCGCCGCATCGGCATTGTCGCCGGCGATCACCACCGCCGGATCGCCCGGGCTTAGGCGCAGCAGCAGGAAGACGACGATCGACACGACCGCGATGACTGGCACGAGGCCTAGCAGTCTCTTCGCTATGAAGGAAAGCATGCGATGTTCCCCATTTGTGCGAGCATTATTTGCGTACAATTTTTTGCGTACTATGCATACAAAATCTCACAGGTAAAGTATTCTCTTCACGAAAAGGCGGGGGTGATCGCAGCGAATGCGTTGCGCGAAGCCAGGAAACGGCGTTCCCCGGATCGGCCGCCCGAAAGCGATGCAGAAACGCGGCGCGGCTGAACATGGAACCCTGAAGAGCCGCGAAACGCAGACGCGGCGGGTGAGATGCCGGTTCGTGCGACAGTCGGGCACCGGATAAGCTTGTGAAAAGGCAAGCACGAAGCGCGTTTTTCGGACGCCAGGGCGACGTCTCGGGGCGGGCGATGCGGCCCGGCTTCAATCTGACCGGCGGGGACACTTTAGCCCGTGCGCGTTTACGCTAGCTCTACAGACGATCCGCGTTTGATTTGCGACGCGCTCGAAGCGTCACCTCTACGCTACCGTGGTCCAGGGGTTCCCGGCGCCATGAAGGACGCGGATATGTGCATCCCCGGCGTTTCAAGACAAACTGTCGACCCACGAGAGCCCGTCCAAAGTCGATGTCAGAGGTATGTACTCGGCACCGATTGGCCCGCTCCAGCCAAGGCGCTCAAGCTCGCCCAGCACGAACCGGTAGTCGATCTCGCCGGTGTTCGGTTCATTGCGATGGGGCACGCTCGCTATCTGGACATGGCCGATGATCGGGAAATAGCGGGCGAGCCGCCTCGTCAGGTCACCGCTTTCGCGTTGGACATGGTAACAATCGAACATCAGCTTCAGCGCGCCGAAGCCGGCACGGGCGATGATTTCATCGGCCTGCTCGACGGTCCGGAGGAAATAGCCCGGCCTGTCGATGCTGTTGAGCGGCTCTATGAGCAACTGTACGCCGGCCTGGCCGGCTTTCCCGATCGCATGTTCCAAGTTCTGCAGATAGGCCGACTGCGCCTGCGCGGCCGGTATCGCGCCGGCAAGGCCGGCCATGACGTGAACGGCCGAGCCCAGTCGTCCGGCATATTCGAGCGCCTGGACAAGACTGTCGGCAAAATCCCTTTGGCGCCCGGGAAGGGCGGCAAGGCCCCATTCGCCCGTCTCTCCGGGGGCGGTGTTGATTCCCACCAGCTTGAGGCCATTGTCCTTCAAGGCGCGCTCTATCGTCGGGACCGGGTGATCGTAGGGAAACCAGCATTCGACGAATTCGAAACCTGCCTGCCTGGCCGCACCGAAACGTTCGAGAAACGGCAGTTCCAGAAACATGATCGAAAGGTTGGCGGAGAAAGTGCGCATGGTGCCTCGGGAATTCCAGCCTGATGAGATGGTTACTTGTCTTCGGGCATGCCCGGAAGCGACAGGCCGGCTATGCCGGCCAGCAGGCGTGCGACGGAACTGTCGTCATCGCGCCCCATGCCGGCGGCCTCCGTCATGACGAAGAGTTGCAGCGCGGCGCTGGTGACGGGGAGGGGGAACTTCTGCTTGCGGCCGATATCCGAGACGATGCCGAGATCCTTGGTGAAGATCGAAACGGCGCTCTGGGGCGTGTAGTCGCCGCTCAGCACATGGGGGATCCGGTTTTCGAACATCCAGCTGTTTCCCGCCGAATGGGTGATAACGTCGAAGACGCGTGAAATGTCGAGATCGAGGCTTTTCGCGAAGGTGATCGCCTCGCAGGCCGCGGCGATATGGACGCCGGCCAGGAGCTGGTTGACCACCTTGAAGGACGAGCCGATACCCGGCTGGTCGCCGAGTTCATAGATGGTCGACGCCATCGCGTCGAGCGCGGGCCGGGCGGCAGCGAAAGCCGCCTGCGTGCCGGAGGCCATGACAGTCAATTCGCCCGTAAATGCTTTCTTCGCGCCGCCGCTGATGGGCGTGTCGAGGTAGAGCAGCCCCTGCGCCTCGGCCCGGACGGCAAAATCCTTGGCTTCCGAAGGCGCGACCGTTGCGCAGGAAATCACCACCGCGCCTGGCTTGAGGCTCGCCGCAGCGCCGTCATCACCGAAAAGCACGCTCTCCGTCTGCGCTGCATTGACCACCACAAGGACTGCGATATCCGCCTTCGCGGCCGCGTCGGCCGGGCTTCGCGCTGCAATCCCGCCGGCCTCCGCAAGGGCCTTCAACGCCTCCGGGTTGATATCGTAGCCGGTCACCCTGTGCCCGGCCCTGAGAGCTGAACACGCCATGCCAAGACCCATGGAGCCAAGACCGATGACAGCGATTGCGGATTGATGCGGCATGAAAGGCGTTTCCTTCAAAAGATCACGGCAGCTTATCTCAGCGCTAACATTTCTAATCACAGACACTAGGCATGCTCAAGCAAAATATGTTAGCGCTGAGATAATCGTTTTTCCGGCCGGAGAACCATGAAGCCCTTGATACCGACATTGTCGCATGTCGCGCGCCTCGCCAAAGTCAGCGAGAACACGGTGTCGCGCGTCATCCGCGACAAGGGGCCGATCGCGGCGGAAACCCGCAAGCGCGTTCAGGCCGCCATCGACGAGCTTGGCTATGTGCCGAACCGGGCAGCCGGCTCGCTCGCCTCGTCATCCTCGCTGATCATCGGCGTCATCCTGCCCTCCCTGTCCAACATCGTCTTTCCGGAGGTGCTTCGCGGTATCCATGCCGGGCTAGTCGGCACGCCCTACCAACCGATGATCGGCGTCACGGACTACGATCTCGACAAGGAACAGCAGATCATCGCCTCGCTTCTCGCCTGGCAGCCGGCCGCGCTGATCACCACCGGCTTCGACCATACGGACACGGCCCGTCGGATGCTTGAGGATAGCAGCATCCGGATCGGCGAACTGATGGATATCGACTGCCGGCCCATCGATCTCGCCGTGGGCCTCTCGCACCGCGCGGCAGGGCGGCGAACGGCGGCGCACCTCGTCGGGCGCGGCTACTCGCGGATCGCCTATGTCGGCCATGACTGGACCGCCGACCGCCGTGCGCTCACCCGCCACGCCGGCTTGTGCGAGGGACTGTCCGAGGCCGGCCTTTCCCTTGTCGCCGAAGGGCGACATGCCGGACCAAGTTCGACGCTTGCAGGACGCGACACGCTTGCCCTCCTGCTGGACGACGGCGCGGCAATCGATGCCGTCGTCTTCTCCAATGACGACATGGCCGTCGGCGGCTTCATGCATTGCCTGTCAGCGGGCATCGCCGTGCCCGAGCGGCTCGCGCTGTTCGGCTTCAACGGCCTCGATATCGGTCAGGCGCTTCCCACGCCGCTGTCCACCATCTTCTCCAACCGGTTCAACATCGGCAAGACGGCAGTGGAAACCCTGCTTGCGAATCCGAAGCGGCCGCCCGAGCCGCAGGTCATCGATACGGGCTTTTCCATCATCGAAGGCGCGACGACATGAGCCGGCGCCATACAAAACGGAGGAACCCATGCTGCTGGGCGCGATAGCCGACGATCTCACCGGGGCCACAGACCTTTCTCTGATGCTTTCGCGCGAGGGGATGCGCACCATCCAGATGATCGGTGTGCCCGCGTCCGGCTTCGATGCCGGGCAGGCCGACGCCGTGGTGGTGGCGCTGAAATCGCGCACCAACCCGGCCAGCGAGGCGCAGGCCATGTCGCTTGCGGCGCTCGACTGGCTGGAAGCCTCCGGGGCGCGGCAAGTCCTGTTCAAATATTGCTCGACATTCGATTCGACGCCCAAGGGTAATATCGGCCCGGTCACGGAGGCGCTGATGGCCGCGCTCGGTGCGGATCTGACCATCGTCTGCCCCGCCTTTCCGGCCAACGGCCGCACGGTATTCAAGGGGCATCTCTTCGTCGGCGACCAATTGCTGAGCGAGAGTGCGATGCGCAACCATCCGCTGACGCCGATGACCGATTCTTCGCTTTTGCGCCTCATGCGCGCGCAAACCGCGCTGCCGGTCGGGCTCGTGCCGCAGCAGGTCGTCGCGCGCGGCCCTGAGGCGATCGGCGAGGCCTTCGCCGCGGCTCGGCGGAACGGCGAGCGGGTGCTCGTGGTCGATGCGATCTCGGATGGCGACCTGCGCGCCATCGGCGAGGCCTGCGCCGACCTGCGTCTGATTACCGGCGGCTCCGGCATCGCGATCGGCCTGCCTCGCAATTTCCGACGCGCCGGGCTGCTGCCCGAGATATCCGCTCCGGCGGCTTTCGCCGTTCCCGAGGGGCGCTCCGCCATCCTTGCCGGTTCGTGCTCGGAGGCGACGCGTGGCCAGATCAGGACGGCGATCGAGGCCGGCATGCCGGCGATGCGGCTCGATCCGCTGGCGATGGCCGAAGGCCGCCTGACGGTCGAGGCGGCGCTCGAATGGGCCATGCCGATCGCGGACCTGCCGCCGCTCCTCTATTCGAGCGCCGAGCCCGAGGATGTGCACGCGGCCCAGGAACGGCTCGGGCGCGAGCGGGCAGGCGAGGTGATCGAGCATTTCCTGGCGGAAGCGGCAATAGGTCTGCGAGCGCGCGGCTTCCGCCGCCTGATCATCGCGGGTGGCGAGACCTCCGGCGCGGTCGTCGGCGCGCTTGCGCCGCCCGCCCTGCTCATCGGGCCGGAAATCGACCCCGGCGTTCCCTGGACATTGACCATCGGCGCGTCCGAAACCATGGCGCTCGCCCTGAAATCCGGCAATTTCGGTGCGCCTGACTTCTTCCTCAAGGCCTGGGAGCTGCTGAAATGACCGCCATCATCTCCGAAGAGACCCGGATGCGCGACGAGATTGCGGCGGTCGGCAAATCGCTGTTCGACCGCTGCTTCACCTTCGGCTCGACAGGCAATATCAGCGCGCGGCTGACGAACGGCGATCTTCTGATGTCACCGACCAACGCCTCGCTGGGGTCGCTCGATCCGGCGCGGCTCTCCCGCTTCACGGCCGAGGGCGTGCATGTGGCCGGCGACAAGCCGACCAAGGAGGCATTCCTGCACCACTGCATGTATTGCGAGCGAAAAGAGGCGGGGGCGGTCGTGCATCTCCACTCCACCCACGCGGTCGCCGTCAGCATCATCGACGGTCTTGACGCGGAGGATCTGCTGCCTCCGCTCACCGCTTACTACGCCATGCGCGTCGGCCGGCTTCCGATGGTGCCTTATTATCCGCCGGGCGACGCCGCCCTTGCCGAGGCGGTGCGCGAAAAGGCGCGCGACAATCACGCCGTTCTCCTTGCCAATCACGGCCCGGTGGTCGCCGGCGCAACGCTGCGCGAGGCGCAGTATGCGACCGAGGAACTGGAGGAGACCGCCAAGCTCTTCCTGCTGCTGCGCAACGAAAAAATCCGCCCGCTGACCGAGGCGCAGCGGGCGGAGCTGATGAAAGACAAACGCTAGAGTACGTCCGGTTAAATCCGGTCATATGATGTCCTGAAGCAGTTTGCATTCGGCGGAGATGGCGAGGTGGACGACGGACCTGACGGCGTTCCCGACTATGGGAACACGATGCCTGCTTGGCATGCGCTAGCGTCGGACGCCCTGCGGGCTTTCGCTGCCCGATCTGTAGCGATAAACACCGCTACCCGTCGCCACGAGATGCCCTGCGTCGTCGCGTATTTCAACATCAGCGAAGTAGATGCGCTTGCCCCCGCCTGTTCTTCGTCCAACCGTGACAAGCGTGCCGCTCTTCGCTTGTCTTATGAAGTTGCAGGTAAGTGACATTGTCACCGCAAAACGCGCATTACCCTCAATTTCGCAATACGTTCCGCTGAAACCGCCCCCATGATCCAACAGGGTGGCAATCACGCCTCCGTGGATTATCCCGGCGCGGTTCGTCAGGTCCTGCACGCATGGTCGCGAGGTCAGGATACGGATTGAATGCAAGGAGGAAGTCGCATGGCTAGCGAAGTGCTTGCGGACGACGGACCGACGGGTGTCCGGATATTGACCTTGAACCGGCCGGAAAAGCGAAATGCGCTCAACACTGCGTTGACGCGAGCCATCCTGGACGCTTTGGAGGCGGCGGACAGGGACGACGCGGTCCGCGCGATCGTTCTGTGCGGCAAGGGGCATAGTTTCTGCGCGGGCGCCGACATCACCGAGTTCAGCGAACTGACGGCAGAACAGTCGGACAAGGTGGAGGAGCGCGCACAGGTGAGCCACCGCATGTACTCCTGCTTCCGGCGGCTCACGAAGCCGATCGTATCGGCAGTCCACGGCGCTGCGTTGGGAGGCGGGGCGGCGCTGGCACTGGCTTGCGACATGATGGTGGTCTCGGAGGACCTGCGGATGGGCTTTCCGGAGATTCGCCATTCCATCCTTCCAGCGCTGATCATGCCAATCCTGCAACGGCAAATTCCAACAAAAATCGCTTTTGATCTGGTCAGCAGCGGCCGCGTGATTTCGGCACAAGACGCCAGGGAACTTCATCTCGCCAACCATGTCGTTCCTCGGGATACCCTGCTCCCGGTGGCGGTGGAGATCGCCAGCGCCTGGGCAAAAGCTTCTCCGCGCGCAATGCAGACGTTGAAATCTCTTTTTTATGGCGTCGGCGATCTCTCTTTTGAAGATGCGATGACAGAGGGACGGGCTGTAAATAACTTGGGGCACCGTTGGCGCGACACAGCGGCTTCGATGAGCGCACTAGTTGTTCAGTCCCGGCATTTGTTGGATCGGGTTCAGGATGAATCGCTCCTGCTCTGAAGTCCAGCATTTGCAGATGAACTCGTATGGGGTGAGCCCCTTCAGGGTCTTCAGACGCCTGCCGAAATTGTAGGCTGAGACAAAGTCGTTGAGGTGGCGTTCGAGCTGTTCGTGGCTGTCGTAGTAATAGCGTTTGACGGTGGCGTCCTTGATGGTCCGGTTCATCCGTTCCACCTGCCCATTGGTCCAGGGATGGTTGATCTTGGTGAAGCGGTGCTCGATGCCGTTCTCCCGGCAGCGCATGGCGAACATATGCGTGATGTAGCGGGCTGTCGGGCCATTGGCGTAGCGCGGTGGAAAGCGGAACTGGATGCCGTTGTCGGTCAGGATCGTGTGGATTTTGCAGGGAACGGCTGCGATCAGGGCAACGAGGAAGGCCGAAGCTGTCACCCTGTTGGCGCTCTCCACCAGTTGCACGAAGGCGAATTTGCTTGTCCGATCAATGGCCACGAACAGGTAGAGATGGCCACAAACAGGTAGAGCTTGCCCTCGGCGGTCTGAACCTCGGCGATGTCGATATGGAAAAAGCCGATAGGGTAGGACTTGAACCTCTTCTTCGGCTCCTTGTCGCCCTCGATCTCCGGCAGTCGACTGATGCCGTGACGCTGAAGGCATCGATGCAGAGACGAGCGCGTCAAATGCGTAATCGTCGCCTGTAAAGCGTAGAGGCAGTCATCGAGCGGTAGCAGCGTATGGCGTGGGAAGGCAACGATGATTGCTTCCTCCTCGGCCGACAGAACCGTCGACTTCGGCTCTGTTGGGCCGGTCGGCAGATCGGCGACCGAACTGCGTTTCTTCCACTTCGCGACGGTCTTCTGGTTGATCCCGTAGCGCTGCGCCAGAGCCCTCAGACTCTCTTGACCATGTTGTATCGCTCGACGGACCGCCGCTGTCGTTGTGGCGCTCCCGTGGTGAATCTGGCCCATAGCGCGTCCCTCCATTCAGGCGAAAGAATTGCGCCATCAAAATCCGGGATCAAACTCGCTCCGAGGCCGTACGGGTGCTCCTGACAAGCTATGGTCCGCCGGCCATCGTCCCGACGGCGTCCATCACCAAGGTGTCGATATCGATCACGCCCCTGACCTCGATCTGGCCGCCCTGGCGCCGCACGGTCAGGCCGCAATATGAAAAACAGATGTTGTTTCTTGCCAATTTGCTCTGTCGCGCCAGCCTAGCCTTTACGCAGAATCCGGCTCATCTCCTTCCCCTTGGCCAATTCGTCGACGAGTTTGTCCAGATACCGGATCTCCCGCATGGTCGGCTCTTTGATATCCTCGATCCGTACACCGCAGATGACCCCGGTGATCGAGGTTCTCGATGGGTTGAGGCAGGGGGCTTCGGCAAAGAACGTTTCGAAATCGGTTTTCGTGTCGAGGCGCGTCTGCAAAGCTTCCTGATCGTAGCCGGTCAACCAGCAGATGACTTGGTCGACCTCGGCTTTCGTGCGGCCCTTCCTTTCGGCTTTCGCGACGTAGCGCGGATAAACGCTCGCAAAGCTGGTCGTATATATCCGGTGCTTGGCCATCGGCTCTCCTTCGTTTTCAGGCCGCGTCATCATCTGCTGAACAGCCTTTCCAGCGCTTCGTCGACCAGCCCCGGAACGGTCGAGGGATCATCGAGATAGGCGATCTCGAGCAAGCCGTCTGAGAGGGCGACGAGCAGCGAGGCGGTAACCTGAGGTGTCGGATCACCGTCCGCAGCAAGGTGTCCGCTGAGGAGGTCATGATACCATGTACGCCGTGCCGCGATGGCCCGACGCACAGGACTCGCGCTGTCGGGATATTCCGCAGCGGTGTTGAGGAAGGGGCAGCCGCGAAAGTCTCCGCCGACGGCTGCGTCGCTGATGCGTCCGAGAATCGCCGCGATCATGTCGCGCGGCGGGCGCTCCGTGATCGCCGCAACGGCGCTCCGTCCCAACTGATCCTGCTCTTCGATATAGGCGAGAACGAGATCGTCCTTGGAAGGGAAGTGATTGTAGAACGTCGCTTTGGCGACGCCGGCTTCGGCGATGATGCGGTCTATGCCGACCCCGCGAATACCTTCGGTGTAGAAAAGACGGGTTGCCGTATCGAGCAGGCGGCGACGCGCGACGCTCGCTCCGGCGGCAGTGTTTGGTGCGATCTTGTTCATGTGGTTGACACTAGCAGACAGATCTGTATGCTTCCATATACAGACCTGTCTGTACGGAGAAAGCCATGAAAACGATCGAGACAGCCGAAATCATGCGCCGCTTCAACCGCGTCTTCCTTGACCACGAGCCTGCCGGCCTCAAAGACCTTGTCGCGCCGGACTGTGTCATGGAGTCGATCCAGCCGGCACCAAACGGAACCCGGTATGAGGGTTATGACGCCTGCCTCGCATTCTGGGAGGCGCTCGCGGCGGACCGCGCCGCGAATTTCGAGGTCGAGGACACGATCGCGATGGGCGACCGGGCAATCATTCGCTGGCGTTTCCATTTCGGCGACGGCGCGTCCGTGCGGGGCGTCAATCTGATGAAAGTTCACAAGGGCCGCATCGTCGAAGCCCTGGGATATGCCAAAACACCCGATCAATCCGCCCCGTTGCCGGCGTGATCTCGGGAACGAGTCTCTTCGCGTGCAAAACGACGGAACCAAAGGAGGAAAGTCCCATGATCATCATCGCCGGCCATTCAAAGGCCAGAACCGCAGTCGAGCGCGATGCCGCAGTCGCGTCGTTCACCCCGATGATCGAGAAGGCGAGACAGCAGGATGGATGCCTCGACATGGCGATCGGTGCCGATCCGCTCGATCCCGAGCGCATCAACCTCTTCGAATGCTGGCGCGACCAGACGTCGCTCAACGCTTGGCGCAAGATCGCAAGAGGTCCGAAGGTCTCGCTGCGGGACGTTCAGGTGAAGCTGTATCGCACGGAGAAGGCGGAAAAGCCTTTCTAGGCGCAAGTCGAACATTCAAGGAGGAAGGACAATGAGCACTGACAGCAAAACCACCCGTGAGATCGTGACCCGTTTCAACCGCGCCTTCGAGGAGCATCGTCCCGATGATCTTGACGATCTCATCGGTGAAGGCTGCGTTCTCGAAAACACGGCGCCCACGCCGGACGGTGCGCGCTATGAGGGGCGGGAGGCTTGCCTCGGCTTCTGGAAGGGGATTGCCTCATCCTCAAATCTGGCATTCACGGTAGAGGAGATATGGGCGGCCGAGGATCGTGGGATCATCCGCTGGGAACTCCGGTGGAGCGATGGCGAAGCGGATCGGATTCGGGGCGTCAACATCATGCGGGTTCGCGACGGAAAGATCGTCGAAGGCTTCGGCTACGTAAAGGGTTGACGTGGTGCGCCCCGGTCGAACGGGGCTGCATGGAAGGCCTTCAGGCGAAGGTCGAGCACTCGACACGGCTTATGTCACGCGCCTGCATGAACGGAGGAGACGTCGGGAACTCAGCCTTTTGATGCGCGACATGCGCGCGATCTGGACAATCGGGGGATGATATGACGATTGCCTGCAGCCCCTCGCGACGCGTTGGGAGGTTCGTCAGGCTGAAACATCCACGGTTACTACAGCCTCACGGTGGCCGCCTGTTCCGACAGGCGGATCACGTAGCGCGGATCGGGGTGGCCGTCGTATTCGACGATGGCATAGCCGAAGACGGCACGACCGGTGGCGGGGCCAGCCAGCCCCGAGCCCTCCATCGCCAGCCGTTCGGAGAGCTTGCGGACATAGCTATTCGCGGCCTGGCGGTTGCATTCGACCTTGAGCACGAGGAACTTACCCTCTGACATGCGAAAGATCGGGTCGGTGCTGCGCGTGTCCTCGATGATCAGCCGCGAACAGCGCCGGATGACGTCATCCAGTGCCTCGCGCGGCAGGTCGCGGGCGAGCTCCTCGTAATTTTCGACGCTTAGCGTGATGAGGCAGAAGGTCGCCTCGTGCTCCTTGTGGATGCGGATTTCGCGAGAGACGATCGTGCTGAGGAAACGGCGGTTGAAGAGCTTGGTCAGCGGATCGCGCACGCTTCCCTCGGCCTTGATGTCTTTGAACAAGAGGTTCAGTGCCGCGGTGATCTCGTCGAGGTTCGTCTTCAGTGCCAGCAGGGGACCGAGCCGTTCCTGGCCGGCGGCCGTCTCCTGCAGATCGCGCAGATGCCCGTCGCATTCGCGGATCGCTTCGCCCAACGCAGCATATTCGTGCGAACTGGGAAAGATCAGATGGGCGCGGTGTACGAACCACAGGCCGAACTCCGACCGTCTCAGCGGCACCGCTGCCTCCAGACCATGGTCGAGCTGAGCGGAGAGAAAGACGTTTTGTGCCCACTCCGCGAGGTTGGCGCGCTGGGTCTCGCGCTCGGCGGCGATGTCCTGCACGACCGAGAACAGCCTCAGCGCTTCCTCGGTGCGGATCGTCCGGTCTGTCTGGTGTACATAGGCGGCGGTCATGATCGAAAGGCAGATGTCGAGGAGCGTGGTGATGAAGCGCGCGGCCTCCACCATCTGCTGCGGCGTGCAGCGGGTTTCGCGCAAGGCATCGAGCATGTCACCCTTCAGCACGCGGAAGCCGCGCATGACGAGCGAGGCTGGCACGCGGATGCGGGCATGGACTGCGCCCACTTCCATCTGCCGGAGCCGGATCTGACGGGCCGAGGGCACGTCCGCGCAGAACAGTTCGAGGAGCCACTTTTCCAGCGAGGCGCCCAACCTGTCATTGACAGCGGTGTGATTCAGGAAGAAACGCGCGCGGGGCGAGCGTAGCATCGTATCGTAGAATACGAAGGCGAATTTCTTCTTTGAAAGCCTGACGATCATCGAAACGACGTCACGGGCGGATTTCTGCGTGTTCTTGATGACGTTCTGGATTTCGTCTTCAAGCTCTTTCGCTTCAAGTTCCATATATTCGCTTGTATCTTCGGAATTATACACGAAATCCGCTCAGCCATTGAATCGACTTATCTTAATCCTCGTCGATTAAGGCAGGATAAATCGAAAGCACGGGTATTTGTTAACCGGAGCTTAAGAAATGTTTAAACCCGTTAATTTCGCTTCCGTTGGTTAACATGATTTAACAATACTTAAGATTTTCATCACAACCGCCTCCCTAAACCTTTGGTGGAATACTCATAAAGCCGGTTGAATATGGCGACATCCGCCACGGCATGACGCCCTGGCCGCCTATCAAATAGCCTCGTCCGGAATGCGTCCGGCGATGCCTCGCAGAATTCATCGAGGGGAACATGAGCCAAATCTGGACAAAACTCGCCGGCGGCGCGGCGGCGGACGCCGTGCTTGCCGCCATCAACAAGTCGTTGGCCGTGATCGAGTTCGATCCGTCGGGCAATATCCTGACCGCCAACGACAATTTCCTGCGCGCGGTTGGCTACGAAGCGCATGAAATCAAAGGCCAGCATCATCGTATGTTCGTCGAGCACGCCTATGCGGCGAGCAGCGACTATGCTGCCTTCTGGGCCAAGCTCGGCCGCGGCGAGTTCGACGCCGCCGAATACAAGCGGATCGGCAAGGGTGGCCGCGAGGTCTGGATCCAGGCGACCTACAATCCGGTGCTGAACGGCCGTGGCAAGGTCGTCAAGGTGGTGAAATTCGCGACCGATATCACCGGCGCGAAGATGCAGGCCGCCGACAATACCGGCAAGCTGGAGGCGATCTCGCGCGCGCAGGCGGTCATCGAGTTCACGGTCGATGGCGAAATCCTGACGGCCAACCCGAACTTCCTCGCCACGCTCGGCTACGACCTCGGCGAGATCAAGGGCCGCCATCACCGTATGTTCGTCGAACCGTCCCATGCGCACAGCGCCGCCTATGTCGAGTTCTGGCGACGCTTGCAGGCCGGCGAGTTTATCGCCGAGGAGTTCAAGCGGATCGGCAAGGGTGGCCGCGAGGTCTGGATCCAGGCCTCCTACAACCCGATCTTCGACCCGGATGGCCGGGTGATGAAGGTAGTGAAATTCGCGACCGATATCACCGGCCGTGTGCGCGCCGTCACCGAGATCGGCGACGGCCTCGGCAAGGTTGCCGACGGGGACCTGACCTGCGAAATCGACGAGGCGTTCATCCCGAGCCTCGACAAGCTGCGTCTCGACTTCAACAATTCCGTCTCGACGCTCCGCGACACGCTGCAGAAGGTCGGCCATAACGCGTCGACCATAGACGCCGCCGCGAGCGAGGTAAGCGCTGCCGCGAGCGACCTTTCCCGCCGCACCGAGCAGCAGGCGGCCTCTGTCGAGGAAACGGCCGCCGCGCTCGATCAGATCACCGTCACGGTACGCAGCGCCGCCCAGCGGGCGGAAGAGGCCGGAAACCTCGTGGCGCGCACCCGAACGAGCGCGGAAAAATCCGGCACGGTCGTGCAACGCGCCGTGGCGACCATGGGCGAGATCGAGCGCTCCTCGCGCGAGATCGGCTCGATCACCGACATGATGGACGAGATTGCCTTCCAGACCAACCTGCTGGCACTCAACGCCGGCGTCGAGGCCGCGCGTGCCGGCGAGGCCGGCAAGGGCTTCGCCGTCGTCGCGCAGGAGGTGCGGGTGCTGGCGCAGCGCTCTGCCGAGGCCGCCAAGCAGATCAAGGAGCTGATCTCCAAGTCGAGTGAGGAGGTAAGGTCCGGCGTCGCGCTGGTAGGCGAGACCGGGACAGCGCTGGAGGCGATCATCGCGGACGTGCAGGAGATCAACAAGCATGTCGCGGCGATTGTGGAGGCCTCCCGGGAGCAGTCGACGGGGCTGGCCGAGATCAACACCGCGGTGGGCACCATCGACCAGGGAACACAGCAGAACTCGGCCATGGTCGAGGAGACCTCGGCGGCCAGCGTCAACCTCGCCACGCAGGCCGAGGAACTAAATACCCTGCTCGCGGCCTTCCAGCTCGGACAGGACGCGACCGTCAAGGCCCGACCGACGGGGCGCCAGCCGGCGCGTGTCGCGCAGGCGTCGGCCGCACCCGCTGCCGCCGGCCGCCGCCTGAGGCTCGCGACGCATGGCCCTGCCGCGCTCGCGCAGCAGGAAGACTGGCGGGAATTCTAGGGGGAGGGCCGATGTTCAGGATGCAGATGACCATCCCGCCTGAGGATGTGGCGAGCGAGAACGAACGTTTCATGCGCGAGGTCGACCGGTTCGTCAGCCACGTGACCGAAAGGCTGCGCGGGCTGGACGAGGAGGATGCGTGTCCCGAGCGGCAGGCGATGGTCCGTGAGCGCAAGGCGCTGATCCTTCAGGAGCTGGAGCGGCTCGACGGGATGCTGGCGGATTATCGCGCCGCTCATCCGCACCAGTTGGTCGAGGCGTTGACGGCGCTCGCGCGCGCTGGCAGGCCGCAGCCGGCCAACGCGGCCTGAGGCAGCTCGTCGTTAGTGAAAAGGTGTTTTCCAACACGGTCGCGCTAAGGAAATCCGGCGGAGGTGCCCTATCCCTCACCTTCGCCGTCAAAATGCCGTGGATGGGGCGGAGCGCCGGCCTCACATTCGCGGCGATGAAAGAGGCGAACGAACGTGTCCGCCAGCGTCCATGCCTGTTCATAACAATGACCACGACGCTATCGCCGGTCGCCTTGCTCCGTTGTTCCATATCCAAGAAGGGCTGGAAGGATCTGACATGCCAGAAGCATCGCGGTGACGGGTGGTCCCCTCCTGCCTGCCTGATATCGAAGGCGACAAGCCGAAACGGCAGCGGTTCAAACCCTATCCATCGGGTTCTTTCACATCGACATCGCCGAGATGCAGACCGCCGAGGGCAAGCTTTATCTCCTTGTGGCCATCGACCGGACCAGCAAATTCGCCTTCGCCAGATGGCGTGGGCATCCTAGAACTGTCGGTCGTACTTGGTTTCCATGATGATATGGGTGGCCGTGCGGTTTACGCCGGGGATTCCGTTGATTGCGTTTACGACCTTGTTGAGTTCTTCCAGGTTCGCGATCGATAGTTGCATCACGATATCCCATTCGCCGGAGATTGAATGGACGGCGCGGACGGCGTCGATTTCCTTTAGCTGGCGTATGATAGCAGTGTAGCTCTTATTGTCGCAGGCCGCGAAGCAGAAGCATTTGACCGTGTTTGCGAGCTTGCCCTCATTGATCCTCACGGAGTAACCGTTGATTACGTTGGAGGCTTCCAGCCGCTGGATGCGTTCCTGTACCGTCGTGCGGGACACGCCGAGTTTGCGGGCCAGCGATGCCGTCGGTTCGCGTGCGTTTTTCTGGAGAAGAACCAGCAACTGACGATCTTTCTCCGTCAGCCTGACACGTTCCGTATCGTCTCCGCTCACAATATATCCGCCCAATCGTCTGAGGACGGCATTTCGCAGGGGTTCGCGAAGAAAAGCCGGCACTCCGGAGGGATGCCCGGCGCAAAAGCCGTCATCTTGGCGATATTCTGTATGGATTCCCGGCACTCCGTCAAGCCGGAAACCGACAGATCGCCGGTGCGCTCCCGTGGTTGCGACGCCTGAAAGGGCGCATTTTGTCTTGATCGTCGGATACATCCCCACATCAAGCACGCGTATGGTCGATCTCAACTATCATAAAGCAAAAAGGGAACCCGATGATCAGAAAACATATCGCAGCATTGTGCACGGCGGTGGCCCTCGTGGCTGGGCTCGGCCATCCGGCGCTCGCCGGCAAGGACGACGATACGCTCAGGGTAGCCTGGGGGACCTCGGGAGCCATGGTCAATGCCGACAATTATTATGGCAACACCACGACCGGCTTCCACTTCAGCAAACTGGTTTTCGACATGCTGGTCGAGTACGATGCGAAGAGCGGGGAATTCCAGCCAGGCCTTGCGATCAAATGGTCGTGGATCGACGACAAGACGCTCGAGATGGAACTCAAGCCGGACGTCAAGTTCCACAACGGCGCCAGCTTCGGCGCGGACGACGTGGCCTATACGCTGAATACGATCGCGGCCGATAAATCGGCGGCCATGCAACGCTTCACGAGCTGGATCGACACTGTCGAGAAGACCGGGGACCTGACGATCCGCATCCATGCGAAGGAGCCGTTCCCGCAGGCGCTGGCCTATCTCGCGGGACCGCTGCCCATCTATCCGCACGAATACTACAAGGAAGTTGGCCCCGAGGGCATGAACAAAATGCCGATCGGGACCGGACCGTACAAGGTCGTGGAGATGAAGCCGGGCGAGCAGTATACGCTGGAACGCAACGACGACTATATCGGTGGCTTCAAGCAGAAGGCGCACATCAAGAATCTGGTGATCCGCGAAATTCCCGACGCTCAGACGCAGGCGGCGGAGCTAATGGCGGGCGGGATCGATTTTTCGGGCGACATGACCCCGGACCTCATCGCGCGGCTGCAGGAAACACCCGATATCACCGCCAGGATGGCCGAGACGATCCGGGTCTTCTACATGTCCCTCGACGCCGAGGGCCGCACCGACGTCAAGCCCATGACTGACAGGCGGGTCCGGCAGGCGATCAATTACGCGATCGATCGCGAGGCTATCGTCAAGAATCTGACGGGCGGAGCGGCTCGCGTCCTCTACACACCGTGCCATCCGGCCCAGTTCGGCTGCGACGAAAGCCGTGCCACCAAATATCCCTACGATCCGGACAAGGCTAAGGCGCTGCTTGCCGAGGCCGGCCTGGCGGACGGGTTCTCGGTTGATCTCTATGCCGAGGCGCCCGCCTACGAGGCGGAGGCGATCCTCGGCTATCTTCAGGCGGTGGGGATCAAGGCGAATCTCAAGCGGCTGCCCTGGGAGGCCGCGCACGAAGCCCAGGTCGCGAACAAGGTGCCGGTTTTCCTGACGAATTGGGGCTCCTTCACGATTCCCGACGTTGCCGCGATCGCCAGCGTGTTCTTCAAGGGTGGTGACGACGACACGGCGAAGAACCCGGATGTCATCGCCAGCCTGGAGGCCGCGGACAAGGAGCCCGATCCGGAGAAGCGCAAGGCCGCCTACGGCAACGCGCTGGCGACGATCAGCGAGGAGGCCTATTGGGTTCCGCTGTTCAGCGGCGTGAAAAGCTATGCCTGGAGCTCGGCCGTCGAATTCGAACCCAACCCTGACGGCGCCCTCAGGTTCTACGAAGCGACTTGGCGCTGAGCAGCCGGCGACCCGCAGACTGCTCGGCAATTCCGGCGGACCATCGCCATTCATGGAGATGGTCCGCCGCGATCCCTAACGAAGAGTGGAAAACCAAGGGCTTATGACAGCTTTCATCGCGAAGAGGATGGGCAGTGCGCTGCTGACTTTACTCTTCATCTCGATTCTCACCTTCTCGATCTCGCATCTGGCTGGCGACCCGGCCAGCGCAATCGCGGGCCGGGAGGCGAGCGCGGCCGACATCGCCAGAATTCGTGAATTCTATGGCTTCGATCGGCCGATTACCGTTCAGTACCTGGATTGGGCTTCCGATGTGCTTCGCGGCGATTTCGGGCAGTCTTACCATTATCGGCAGCCCGTTTCGGCGCTGATCATGGCGCGCCTGCCAATCACCTTCACGCTCGGCGTCGCCGGCCTACTGTTCGCCCTGGTCGTCGGGATACCGCTCGGCCTGCTCGGCGCCATTCGGCAAAACTCGCTCATCGACCGTTTCGCCGTACTGATGGCGGCGATCGGGCAGGCGATGCCGTCCTTCTGGCTCGCCCTTGTCGGTATCGTCGTGTTCGGCGTGACGCTCAGATGGCTGCCGATCTCGGGGAGCTCGGGGGTGGCGAACTTCATCCTTCCGTCCGTCGTTCTCGGCTTCTTCACCATGCCCGCCATCCTGCGGTTGACGCGGGCCGGGATGATCGAGGCTCTCGAATCCGACTATGTGCGGACCGCCCGTGCGAAGGGGCTCAGGCCGGCAAGGATCGTCTTGCGCCATTCCCTGCGCAACGTGCTCGTATCCATCGTCTCGATCTCCAGCATCCAGCTCGGCTCCATGCTCGGCGGTTCCATCGTGATCGAACAGGTCTTCGCCTTGCAGGGGATCGGCTGGCTGGGATACGACGCCACCGTCAGATCGGACCTGCCGGTGCTGCAGGCGATCACGATCCTCGTCGCCGCGTTCTATGTGGCGCTGACACTCATAGCCGACATCATCAATGCCTTTCTCGATCCGCGCATAGGGGTCACGTGATGAAGACGGCTCTCGAAAAATCTCCCCCGCTGCGGCGCAGAGGAAACACGAAGGTCCTGGTTAGCGGGACCATGCTGTTCCTGTTCGTCGCGATGGCGTTGCTTGCGCCACTGCTTGCCCCGCACGATCCGAATGCTCAGGATCTCGCGCATCGCCTGTTCCAGCCATGGGGCTACGCAAAGCACGATCCCACGCATCTTCTCGGCACGGACGGGTTCGGCCGTGATTACCTGTCCCGTCTCATCTACGGCAGCCGTGTGGCGTTGTTGATCGGCCTGCTGGTGATGGCGATCTCCGGTGTGATCGGTATCACCATCGGCATGACTGCCGGCTATTTCGGCGGCGTGACCGACCAGGTCCTGATGTTCGTGATCAACAGCCGCCTCTCCCTTCCGGTTTTCCTCGTGGTCATGGCCGTCGTCGTCGTTTTCGGACCGTCCCTGATGGGGACGATCCTGATCCTCGGTTTTCTGCAATGGGAACGGTTCGCGATCGTTTCCCGTGCCTCGACGCAACAGATGGCCGGGTCCGATTTCGTCCTCGCGGCCCGAATGCTCGGTTTCTCGCATATCCGCATCATGTTCACAGAAATTCTGCCCAACATCGCCAGTTCCCTCATCGTTGTCGCGACGCTCGAGATGTCGTGGGCCATCATTCTCGAATCGTCCCTGTCGTTCATCGGTTTCGGCGTGCAGGAGCCGACTGCCTCCTGGGGGCTAATGCTGGCACAGGCAAAGCAGTACATCTTCTTCGAGTCATGGCTTCTCTATATTCCCGGACTGGCGCTCGTGGCGCTCGTGCTCTCGATCAACAGCTTCGGGGATGGCCTCGGCAGGATGATGGGCGGAGGCCGCAAGTCATGACGCCCATGCTCTGTGTCGACAGTTTGAGTATCGAAATCCCGGTTGGCGCCACAACACTGCGGCCGGTTCGCGATGTGAGCTTCCGGGTCGGGAGAGGCGAGCTGCTCTGCATCGTCGGCGAATCCGGATGCGGCAAGTCGCTGACCTCGCTTGCGGTCATGGGCCTGTTGCCGCGCGGCGTGAAGGTT
>Ga0182742_1002656_pt1 | contig 19358 bp, 20 predicted proteins | sample eDN5th37CBELigMG_FD_128880 | JGI IMG/M metagenome (GOLD analysis project Ga0182742, IMG submission 128880) | Enriched Miracle-Growth compost microbial communities from Emeryville, California, USA - eDNA 5th pass 37_C BE-Lig MG (version 2)... ... | reverse complement strand
TTAATTTTAAATAATGGTAGGAAAGTAGAAGATATTAAAGTATCCCTAAGTAAAGATAAACGGTCAATAATAGTTGAAGCTCCAAAGCAGGGTTATAAAAAGGGAGAAAAGTATACGTTATTTATGAGTAAAGGAATTAAATCGGCAACTGGTAAAGCAATTCATGCACCTGTTAAATTTGAATTTACAATTGAGGATTAATATTAATCTAAAGGAGTGGCTGAGAAGTCACTCCTTTATTCAAATTTAACAACTGTAAATTCCTTTTATAAAACATGGAAATATACTGCATTATTTTATATGATAAAAGTAATGAATTATAAGGGGTATAATGTATGGGAAATATTATAGATTACTATAAAGTATTAGGAATTTCCTATTATGCAACGGCTGAAGAAATAAAAGAAGCATACAGAAATTTGGTTAAAGAGGTTCATCCAGATAAAGATCATGGTGATACACATAAGTTTAAGCTAGTAAAAGAAGCTTATGATGTTTTATCAAATGAAGAGAAGAGAAAAAGGTACAATGAAATATTATTTAATACAACAAAAGTAAACTCACCTGTACACCAATATTCACATGAAAGTGAAAGTGAAAAGCCAACACCTAAAAACGAGAAAAGTAAGTCTTCAACTTTTAAATGGAAGTACGTTTCTTTTGGATCTGTAATAATTAATATGCTTCTTATTATTGCAATCTTTTGGATTTATGGACAACTAAGTGACTTAATGGGAGAAATAGAAAGTAAAGATGAAGAAATACAGAGTATAACTCAAAGTCTAAATGAAACAAAAGATGAGATTCTCCAAACAAATGAAAACTTTTCGGCACTAGAGGAGGAAAATCAAGACTTAAATAATTACATAATTGAGTTGGAAAATACAGTTAAGGAAATGTCAATTGAAACATCAGCTGTAGCCGTTGAAAATATAGAGACAGTTAGTAATCGAAACTACAGCAATCCAGAAGGTGCTTTTACACAGGGATCGAGTAAAGAACATGTAAAAAAGATAATGGGAACTCCTACAAGTCTTATGGTAATGCCATTAGGTGGAGAAAAATGGAGTTATGGTAATACTGCATGGGTTAACTTTGATGAAAACGGAGAAGTAGAAGGTTGGTATGACTATAGTGGAAATACCTTAAAAGTTAAGTAAGATATGCGATTGATTCGGATGGTAGTTGCGAGCAGTTCAAAAGGGGTTCTGAAGTGTTCGGAAACAGGTTTCGGAATGTGGTTTCGTGTAATTCGGAGGGTTCTGAAAGGGTTACGATGAGGTTCCGAAACCGACAATAATATATATAGAAAGATAAACCAGATAATCGTGTATTATGAAATTTTTAGTAGACACCTTAATAGATAAATGGTATATTTCCCTTAATTGTAAAAGTAGCAGGAGATAAGGGGGAAACCCTTGTATTTCAACGATTTTCAATGATGATGATGCAGATGGGCATGAAACCATCTCAAAAGAAAATCAATCAAATGATGCAGGCTATGAATAAGCAGATGAAATAATGAAACGTTGATTTATCAATGTTTTTAGATTGATTTTCTTTGATGAAAACTAATAAGACCTATTTATAGAAAAGTGAATCTTTTTCTCGGAAAATTTATCAAATCTGGTCTACTTTCATCATTTCAAATCAAGGCTACTTTTACAATGGGAACTATCTTGTAAAGGTGGTCCTTTTTTAATGTTTTAAGAAGTAATAGGTTAAATCCCAAAGGTAATATAACATTAGAGTTAAAATTAGTTAAACAAAGAGACAAAACTTATAAATCATACAGTTAGTTGAGAAAAAACATGGCATCCATTAAGTTGGGTGCTTTTTTATGTTGCAGAACTGGAAGGTAATAACAAATAGTTATTTGTATTCGAACTAGACTTTTTAAATATACCTTTTAGTTCATTATACTTAGGGATAAGGTTTAATGAATATAGAAATTCTTAACAAAATTTTATAAAATATAGTATATTAGTATTATTATCCATTTATTACATATAAGAGGTGAACACATGTCAGAGGATTTGTCTAAAGAAGAGACTTTAAGGGAAATTGAACGTATTCTATCCCTTCTCAGGAAAAGATCTAGAACTGAATCGGAGTTACGTTCCTTAAATCATGTAGATCCCGAAATCAAAGAAGTGCAATCTGGAATAAAGGATTATTTATTTATCTTTATGATTGTAGTGGGGACTTTTATAGGGGGATATCTTGTTTCGTATGTTGCAATATTTATTATCTTATTGGTATTAGAAATTTTAGGGATATTTCAAGTGGAAAGTATTTCAATTATTAAATACATCTCTCTTGTTCTGAGTTGTTTAGCAACAATTGGTATAATTTATATATTGATTAGTGATAGTAATGCCTACAAAAGAAAAGTTGAATCAAGTATATTAAAAAGAAACAAACAGTTAAATCAGATTGAGGAAAATAAGGAAAAAATAAGAAAATTACAATTGTCTATTCAACATGCAACTTACGATATCTATAAAAATTTACGTATTCCTCAAGCATATGTAAATGAAAAGGATTTAGGTCAATTAACAACTATTCTGTCTTATTATGGACAGGCTAGCACCTTAAAAGAAGCTATTCAAGTTTTAGAAGAGAAAAAGCGGCATAATGAAATGCTGCAGGCACAAAGCAGAGTCTCAGAACAACTGGAACAAAACATGCTATATCAACAAGAAATGGCAAGGCAAATATCTTCACAGATTAATGATCAAGTTGGAAGCTTGCATAAGGAAATAGACGATTTAAACAGGAAAATATGGTGAAATACATTAATATTAATAAGACATTCTTATTTTGAGTGCTTCTTTTTTAAAAAGAAAAGAATGATTACTTTAAAGGTTATTAGATTAGAAAACCGCTTTTTCATAGTGAAAAAGCGGTTTTTTGTATGTAAATAACGGTGATATTCAAAAAAATGTTAACAAAAAATCATTCGGTGCCTTATAATCATCTTATTGTGTGTTAGAGAGAGTCAGGAGGAGAACAAATGAAACATTACATCGGCGATGGCATGCTGCTTATTACAGCAATTGTATGGGGGAGCGGATTTGTAGTTACAGCCATTGCGCTCGAGTATTTAACCGCTTTTCAAGTAATGGCCGGCAGATTTGTTTTGGCTACACTTCTGCTTTCCATATTATTTGGCTATAAATTTAAAAAGTTTAATAAATCAATTGTTTGGAAAGGAGCCCTTCTAGGCACCTTTTTATATATCGGTTTTGCCCTGCAGACAGTCGGTTTGCAGTATACAACACCATCTAAGAATGCCTTTTTGACCGCGGTTAATGTGGTGATTGTTCCTATTATTGCCTATTTTATTTATAAGCGAAGAATTGATCGATATGAAATAATCGGCTCAGTACTGGCTATCATTGGCATCGGATTTTTATCATTAAAGGGCTCTATGACCATCAATATTGGGGATGCCTTATCACTAGCGTGTGCAGTCGCTTTTGCTTTTGATATATTTTATACGAATAAGTTTGTCAAAAAGGAAGATGCCCTTTCCCTGACAATTATGCAATTCATAACAGCCTCCTTGCTGAGTGTCCTGACAGTAGCCATTCAGGGGGATATACCAGCAGCTTTAGAAAAAGAAGCATGGTATTCTATCATTTATTTAGCATTATTTTCAACAACCATTGCCTATGTCTTCCAAAATCTAGCTATGCAATATACAACGGCAACAAAGGCAGCCATTATTTTATCAATGGAATCCTTTTTCGGGATGCTTTTATCTGTCATCTTCTTGCATGAATTACTGACCGGGAGAATGATCATCGGGGCAACGCTCATTTTGGTGGCCATCTTAATAGCCGAATTGAAGCCCTCCTTCCAGAAGAAACATACAGTGGACTTACAATAAACTAGCTAATACTTTATCAATTTAATAAATGGAAAGCATATCGGAAAGACCTATTGTAAGTAAAGATAATGGCAGATAAAAGCTATTTAAATTAGCAAGATATGATCTCTTTAGTTACAATAAAATAGGAAATATATTTCTGGGATGATCCTATTCGCTCTTTTTTATAATGACTGAATGGGATCATATAAAAAGAATCCGCATCAAAACGGTTTTTTATCGTTGAAAGCAGAGGAGTATATCTATGGACATTATTCAAGGACTCATTAGCTTTATTCTACATATTGATGAACATCTTGCCGAGATTATTGATAAATTTGGCGGCTGGTCATATGCGATATTATTTTTAATCGTCTTTGTAGAAACTGGTGTTGTCATATTTCCGTTTTTACCAGGTGATTCCCTATTATTTGCCAGTGGTGCCTTTGCTGCAGTAGGAGCGTTCAATTTACCTTTATTACTTGTAGTTTTTTTTGCAGCTGCCGTGTTAGGTGATACGGTGAATTATCATATTGGGAAGAAAATTGGGACATCCATTCCGCCTAATAGCTGGATTGGCAAAATGATTAATCAAGAAAAAATGGAGAAAGCAGAGGCCTTCTTCAATAAACATGGAGCTAAAACAATTGTCATAGCTCGTTTTATGCCTTTTATTCGGACGTTTGTTCCATTTGTTGCTGGTGCTAGTCGAATGCATTATCGATATTTCCTTACTTACAATATTGCTGGTGCCATTCTTTGGGTTGGCCTATGTACAATGTTAGGCTATTTGTTCGGCAATATCCCAATAATTAAGGAAAATTTTTCAACTGTGATCTTATTGATTATCTTTGTTTCTGTACTTCCAGCCATTATCACTTATATGAAGAATAAACGGCAAGCAAGAACAAGACAGTAGAGATAAGATGAAAAGGGCTGTTTAGGAAGTTAGCAAAATGACTTTCTAATACAGCCCTTTTTTATCAGGACAGGCTGCACTTATACTTTTGTAATTTTAAGCAGCAACAGCAAAAGGAATTCTTGAATTAATTGTTGAATGGAATAAAGCAGGATTGACAATAAAATAAAATGAAAAGTATTCCAAGGAGGAATTAGGGTGATAAAAACCAATCAGAACATCGTTCCACACTTATGGTTTGATAAGGAAGCTAATGAAGCAGCAGATTTTTATGCTTCCATATTTCCAGATTCAACAATTACGGATGTAATAACACTGCAGAACACACCATCAGGTGATGCAGAATTAGTTTCTTTTGAATTGTGCGGTCAGAAGTTTATGGCGATCAATGCAGGACCTTTTTTCACATTTAATCCATCAGTGTCTTTCATGGTTAATTTTGACCCATCGCGGGAAAAAGACGCGAGTGAAAAAATAAAAGAGGTTTGGAACAAATTGTCTGAGGGTGGCACTGTAATCATGCCATTTGGCCAGTATCCTTTTAGTGAAAAATACGGGTGGATTCAAGATAAATTTGGTTTGTCGTGGCAGTTGATTCTGACCAATCCAGAAGGGGAAGAGCGGCCTGCGATCATACCGTCGCTAATGTTTGTCGGTGATAAATCCGGCAGTGCGGAAGAGGCTATTCAATTTTATGTATCCGTATTTAACAACTCGAAGCTAGGTATGATTGCCCGTTACCCTCAAGGCATGGAACCTGACAAAGAAGGAACCATAATGTTTTCTGAATTCTGCTTAGAGAATCAGTGGTTTACCGCCATGGATAGCGCAAGAGATCATAAGTTCGATTTTAATGAAGCCATCTCATTTATGCTATATTGCGACACACAAGAGGAGATTGATGAATACTGGGATAATCTTTCTGCAGTTCCTGAATCCGAGCAATGCGGATGGATGAAGGATAAGTATGGTTTGTCCTGGCAGATTGTGCCGAGAGAAATGAACGATATGATGAGCAGCAAAAGCACACCAGAACAAATTGCTTGTGTTAGTCAGGCCACACTTAAAATGAAGAAACTTAATCTTGCAGAATTACAGAATGCATACAGGGGATAAAGTAACTGCAGTCTGCTACTCCCTAAGTAATGGTTTTGGTACTAGCCGCCATTATTGGAGCATCTTTGATTTATTTTTGTATCACACAAGAATAAAAGAAGGAACATGAACTAAAAAAGGTATCCCAGAGTGAAGTCGATAATACCTATTAGTATGGCGCGATAAATGTTGAATGCTTTTGATTTAAAAAGGATGGAATCCAAATGACTCGTGCAAAAAGGAGGTGGAATTTAATGAAGCGAACGACAAGAATAAAGTCAAAACTAGCGGTTGCCTTTTCAAGTTATTTCCTAAAAGCATATAATCATTTCACCTTAAAGCATGTGAATCAGCATGAAGATTGTCCTGAAACGACATTAACAAAGCCCCTCAGTGAATGTAATGTTGCCTTGCTTACAACAGCAGGGGTTCATTTAAAATCGGATACACCCTTTAATGTCGATAATCCTGCGGGAGATCATACGATCCGAATCATTCCTTCTAACACGGAGGAAGAGGATCTTACGGTTACACATATTTATTATGATACAAAATCTGCGAAGATCGACCCTTCTATTGTTTTTCCGCTCAAACAGCTAAACTCCTTGGCGGAAGAAGGGGTTATCGGTTCGGTTGCAGACGCGAACATTGGATTGAACGGAGGCATTTTGAATACAGCTCTTGTTGAAGCCGAATCTATTCCAAAGGTGATCGAACGATTGAAAATGGAGAATGTGGATGCCGCCCTGCTGGTGCCTGGCTGAGGAGCCTGCCACAATGTACTCGGGCTGTATGCTCGGGCTTTAGAGAATGCGGGAATTGTCACAGCAATGGTTACCATATTACCTGAAATTACAGAAAAGGTGGGTGTCCCAAGAGTTTTACATGTCCCCTTTAAGCTGGGCAGACCTTGCGGGGAACCATTTGATTTTGAGACAAGACGAAAGGTGCTCGATCAGCTGCTGCAGCTGCTTAAGAAACCGTCTGCAACCATGATAGAATACGAGGTTTAATTTCGCTGCACTTCCGGTAATATAATGAAAAAGGGGCTCCAGAAGAATAGTCAAAACTGTTTCTGGATAGCCCCGCAGAATTATGGTCTGATCTTATTTTTTTGCAGCACTTGAAAGGAATCAGCCACATCTTCAGCAAATTGCAGAGGCTGATCTATTTTTACAAAGTGTATATACATTAATTTAGGCTTATCAAATAGCCAGTGATTATGGAATGCAGTTACAAAAATATCATGCTCGCGCAGCCTGCTGGCTAATGGGTTAAATTCCTCTTCTAATATAACTGATTCTCCGCTGCAAAGAGCTCTTCCATCTGATGTCATCGATTCAAAAACAAACATTTGCGGGATTAACAAAAATGACTTTCCTCGTCTTCCAAGTACACGGGGCATGATATTATGCCGTGATTTCATGACGGTGCAAACGCCATTATCAAAGGTATGCATTTCTCCATCTAGTATTCTATTAAACTCCTCACAAACATCCCCGCCGCGTCTGTTTGCCATACGATTTGACCGGCCCGGACGTCCAATGGTTCTTGTTGTCAGCAAGTCTAAAGCCCTTTTAACCTTCCTGGCAAATTCGAGCGGTTCTTCTATTTTTTCAAAATGCATGTACATCAGGCGCGGGTCATCAAACAGCCAGTGATTATGAATCGCCGTCACAATAATATCATTTTCCCTTAGACAGGTTAGAAATGGGTTAATCTCATCCTGCAGAATGACGGTTTCACCAAGGCATAAGGCTTTCCCATCTTTGTCCTGATTCTCAAAAGAAAACGCCTGCGGGACAAACATGAAGGATTCTGCTCTTCTGCCTAAGACTGTTGGGTGAAGATTTGTCCGTGATCTTGTTGCGATACACACACCATTTACAACTCCCGGAGTGGCCCCAAGAATATCAGCGAACTCCTGGCATAACTCCCCTGGCTCCATGCTGCTCATCTTTTCCAATCCCTATTCATCTCCCTGAAATCAAACTTCAATGCAGTTTATTCCAGGAATCAGAATTAGGGGCCTGACTATCTTACTTTGGGCAGAAGAAGAATATATACAGGTGTGGGACTAGACAATAGTGCAGTTAGTAATATGTAAGTACAAATACATAAAGATCCATCAATTATTCAATGATGGATCTGCATGTGGGGCAATTAATATCAACTTCAGGTTTAAATCGAATTTTTTTAAGGTCATTTCGGGTAAATGTAGCAAATGCATTATATTTAATTCCGCATAAGCACCGATTTTGATCCATTACAATGTGTCTTTTCTTTGTTTCATCATCGAAAACGGTCGGTAAATAAATCATTATTTCTCCCTCTTAATTAGATAGTAGGCAAATTAGAAAGAGAATGCTGTTCCCATATACAAGATAGCTCTTGGCAACCCGGCTGCCATGACTTGAACGTTTTAGGCCCGTGGCTTTGCGTCTTTTACTTTCGTAAAATTTGCCCAAAGCATATATTATCACAATTTTAATAAAATAAAAAAGGGTTGTCTTCTTTTTTATGCCTTTGCGCCAATTTCCTCTCTAGCAAATGATCTTAGCTAAATCTATAAAAATTTTTGATTACATTTTTAATAGAAAGTTAACAATTTAATTAAGAATGGTTCATTCCCCAATAAATCGACAACTTTTTAAAAAATGCTTGTCTATAATGGCAATAACAAAGAAATGAATCCCAAAGTGGATTTGAAGAAAAAAGGGATGGGGAGAAATGATATGGAGATTGTCAGTTATTTAACCACATACATCATGGTTTTATCTGTTATTATTTGGATGATTAACATTACTATGAATCAGTTTAAAAAGTAAATTGCTAAGAGAAAGGGAATCAGCTTGGCTTGAATAATGTATGGATGTAGTTAAATCGAGAATTGCTTCTGACAGGACAAGCTGAAAAACCCTCGATCGAGTCAGAAACGAGGGCTGATTCGGACACTTTAATGAGATCTTCCACAGGCTTAATCCCCGTTATCTTCCCACAAAAAAATTAAGTATCACCTATTCCTATCACACTTGCACATAAGCACAAATCCAAAATTCAATCCTCTAAAATCCCTAAATAACCTTTAACAAATAATTCTCTGCAAGACTCCTCAATTGCAGACTTCCTTTAAAAAATAGTCCATTTTACTCACCGCACCATCCTTTTTCCTATTTTCTATATTTTGGGCACGGGTATTAAATAAAAATACTTAGCTTCGCAAATATTAGTTTTTAACAAACAAATCAATGCACGTAAAAAAAATTCAAAATACATAATAGACATTCACTCTAAAAAAGGAGGGGGAGCTTTGATTTTCAGGAAAAAGCATATAAAAAATGAAAATCAAAAAGGGAAATGGCCTTTAAACGATGCCAGGGACAGCTTAAACAATAGGAAACTCAAGAAAGGCATCAATGATAATGTAGCTGATGTGAAGAATATTTTTCAAAACGACTCTGATTTTATTTCAAGAAAGTTTCAGCTCTGTGGAACAATCACTGCTGAGGCTTTATTTATTAGTACTATAGTGGATACAGATAAAATCAATAGGGATATTATTCGTCCTTTGCAGGAAAAAAGGCAAGATCCAATAACAGATTTCACGCCCCTCACATTAGATAAAAAACAAGAAAGGAGGAAGAAAGATTTCCTGCAATGGCTGCTTGATGATGTCTTATATCATTGTGCCGGTGAAACAGCCGAAGAAATGCAATCAGTAATAAATGCGCTGCTGCGGGGAAAAACGGTAATTTTCATCGATGGGGCAGAAGAAGCTTTACTTCTTGATACCTACAAGCCGGAAAAACGGGGAATTGAACAGCCTGAAACAGAACGGGTCGTTCGTGGACCAAGAGAAGGATTTATCGAACAAATACAAACAAATATCTACCTTCTTCGTTATCGGCTGCCAGTGCCTGAATTCAGAGTAGAACCAATGGTGGCCGGAAATGCAACAAAAACGAAAATATCGGTTTGTTACTTGGATAATCTTGCAAGTAAAGAATTGGTCAATGAGGTTAAAAGAAGAGTTAATGACATCTGCATTGATCGTATTTTAGATGCTGGGTACATTGAACAGCTTATTCAAGATAATCCTCGCTCTCCATTCCCGCAAATACAAAACACGGAACGGCCTGATAAAGCAGTTGGCAACCTTTTAGAAGGCAGGGTCGTGATTTTAGTCGATGGCTCGCCTTTTGCATTAATTGTTCCCGCTATCTTTAATCAGTTTTATCATACAAGTGAAGATTATAATGATCGATGGCTGGTAGCTTCACTAGTCCGTATCATTCGATTTGTTGCCCTTATTTTTGCTTTGACCTTTTCATCCTTTTACATAACCATTTTGTCGTTTCATCCAGAGCTGATTCCTGCGAAATTTGTGGTGGCTGCTTCAAGTGGACGGGCGGGGGTACCGTTCCCTGTTGTGGTTGAAGTATTGGTTATGGAAGTTTCAATGGAGATCTTACGGGAAGCAACCGTACGAATGCCGCAGCAGGTTGGTGGCGCTTTGTCTATTGTTGGTGTCCTAGTCATTGGTCAAGCCGCGGTTATGGCAGGTTTTGTTAGCCCTATTACGGTGGTTATTATTGCGATGTCTACGATAGGCTCATTTGCTACACCCTCTTACAACGCAGCAACAGCCTTTCGAATGTTACGCTTCCCTCTTATTATCCTATCAGGGATGTTTGGACTTTTAGGTCTTTCTGTAGGACTTATGTTTATCATCAATCACATGCTGTCATTGCGTTCTTTTGGCATTCCTTACCTGGCTCCCGTTTCACCGGGGAACTTGCAGGGATTTAAAGATTCCGTCATTCGTGCACCCCTTCGATGGTTAAAGGAACGGCCTGCCCAATTACATCCACAAGATGTAACAAGAGTAGCTAGCGGGGTGAAAAAGGGATCAGCTAACACCCTTCAAGATAATGAAGGAGGAAAGTCTGATGCATAAACATAGAGAACATATAACACCTATCCAACTAGCATCTATTATTATAAGCACGATGCTTGGTGTGTCCATGTTAGCTTTTTCTAAATTTGTTGTAGACGGATCCGGCTCAGGTTCACCACTGGCAAGTCTCGTTGGAGCAATCATTGCCTTTATTGGGCTGCTGGCAGTTGTTCTATTAGGAAAGAGATTTCCTAAAAAGACAATCATCGGGTACAATGAAACCATTTTAGGAAAGCCTTTGGGAAGATTCATAAATGTGCTCATCATCCTCTTTTTTGCTATTCTAATGGGACTTGAAACACGCCAATTCGCAGAAGTGGTAGCAGGTGCGCTTCTTCCGAATACGCCTATACAAATAACTATCTCCATGATGATCTTGCTCTGTGCCGCGGCAAGCTTGCAAAATGTGGCTACATTTGCATATATTCATTTTTTCTATATGCCACTCATTTTGCTTCCTATAACAATCGTCTTGATTTCTGCCTTTTGGGATATTGAGACCTATCATTTATTTCCGATAATTGGACATAATTCTTCATTTAAGGAATTTATGAGTGGGGGACTAGTGGTTACACAGGCCATTTTAAACTTTTTTGTCATCTCGATGGTCATTCCCTTTATGAAGGACCCGAAAAAGTGTATAAAAAGTGGCATTTTCGGATTTTGGATTGGCAGTTTCTTTGTGGTAGTTATCGTCATCATGTCCCTAGGCGTTTTTGGAGAAGAAGAAATGAAGCAAATGTTTTGGCCAACTTTAGTTCTTGGAAGAATGATTCAGGTTCCTTTGGAAATTTTAGCCCGAATTGATGCCCTTTTGCTTATATCATGGATTTATGGGGTATTCACTACCCTTCTGTCCTATTACTTTGTATTTGTTAGAGGCATTGGTGAGCTTTTTCGGTTCAGGCATGATCGGATCATCTCCCTAGTTGGATTTCCCGTAACTTTTATCATTGCAATATTCCCGCAGGATATTTACCAGATGTATGATTTTATTTTACAGGTAACGTTCTATGGGATTTTCTTAACCGTTTTTTACCCTGTTCTTCTATTGGTCGTAGCCAAAATCCGCAATAAGGGAGGGGTATCAGTGTGAGAAAATCTTGTGTTTATTTGTACATGATTATCTCCTCACTAATATTAACTGGCTGCTGGGATCGGTATGAATTAGAAGAGAGAGCCAATATTTTAGGATTGGCCATTGATTTAGCAGATGAGGATGAGATAGAGAAAGAGCCCGAGGTTACACATCGGCTAAACCACTTTCCTGGGGGGAAAACAGGCCAATTTTACAAGATAACAGCTCAAGTTGCCGTCCCAGGCAAGATTAAGTTAGGGCCCGAGGGCGGGGGTGGAGAAGGATCAGAAAAAACGGCATGGATTATTAAAACATTCGGACATACGATGAATGATGCCATGGCAAACCTGCAGCAGCAGCTTGCTGAAAAACTCTATTTAGGTCATTTGCAAATTATTGTAGTTTCCAGAGAGGTATCGGAAAAAGGTGTATCGGAAATTAATGACTTTCTGAGACGAGATCCTGAAGTGCGAAGAACAGCGTGGATGATTATTGATGATAAAGATGCTTCTAAGGTATTAAAAGCAGCCCCACCTATTGAAACAGTCCCTTCTCTTTATCTTTCGGATACATTAGATAACGCTGTACGTTTTGGCAAATTGCCAAGAGAATACATGGGAAAGTTTTGGATTGATCTATCGGATGACGGAGTTGATGCAACGCTCCCAGCGGTAAAGGTAATGGGTAATGACAGGCTTTTGATCGATGGGATGGCTTTTTTTAAGGGAGATAAGATGGTAGGCAAGACTACACCGGGTGAGATCGGTGCCTACATGGGTATGAAGGAAAAAAGTCCAGGCGGTTATTCCATTATTGTTTCTATAGAAGATGAAGAAGGAGTATATTTGATTAAATCTCTAAAAAGAAAGTCAAAAACGGCTGTAGAAATTAGAGATGGCAAGCCGATGGCCTTTATTAATATAAAGGTGGAAGCGGCCATTGAGGAAAAGACAAATGACAGCAAGCTTGATAGTGATACTTTAAAAAAGGTCGAACTAGCGGCTAATAAAAAGGCAGAAGAAATCTGCAGCGAATTAGTGAAAAAACTTCAAGAAAAAGGTTCAGATATATTTGGGCTTGGAGCAAGAGTAAAAGCAAAATACGCGGGCTATTGGGAAAGGGAAGTCAATAGAGACGAACAATGGTCAAATGTCTTTAAGGAAATGGAGATCAAGGTAAAAGCTGATTTCAATATACGAAGGGCTGGCATGGAAATAAATTAATTGAGTTTAAATATAATCTCCACATTTATAAATAAGTCAGAATAAAAATCCTGTGTATTAAATATGCAGGATTTTTTCTGTTTCATAAACGGAAAATCGTTTTTTAAAGTGAAAATGCAAGACCAATATATTCCAGCTTATCCATGGTTTCATATGACATTAACCAGCTGGAAAGACTTAAAGCCTAAAATTTTAAAAATACAGAAAACTATCTTGACAATTTTCCCCCAGACCATTAAATTTGCATTAAGGAAACTTTTTTATATTAAGTAAAAAGGTTGTCCTTAGTCCAATTTTTAAAAAGTGGAGGAAGAAAATGAAAAGGTGGATTAAAAAAACTTGTATTGTGGTGATTGCCGCGGCGATATTTTTATTGGGGGCTTGCAGCTCAGATACGATGACTAGTGACATTGATTCAGATCGCATACAAATTGTAACAACAATTTCCCAAATCGGTGAGCCTATTGAAGTGATTGGTGGAGACCGGGTTGAAGTGAAAAGCTTGATGGGTCCAGGGGTTGATCCTCATTTATACAAAGCGACACAGGGAGACATTAACAAATTACAGAATGCAGACATCATTCTTTACAGTGGTCTTCATCTTGAAGGGAATATGGGGGAGATCTTTGCAAAAATGAGTGAAACCAAGACAACAATGGGTCTTGGTGAGTCCTTGGACAAAGAAAAATTATTGATGGATGAAGATGGTGCCATTGATCCGCATATCTGGTTTGATATTGATCTATGGAAAGAGGCGCTAAATGTTGCAGTAGAGGAGTTAAAGAAACTTTCACCAGAGAATGCTGATTATTTTGATGAAAACAAACAGGTGTATTTTTCTAAGTTAGATGAGTTGAAAAACGAAGCTGTTGAAAAAATTACGAGTATTCCAGAAAAGCAGCGTGTGCTTGTTACAGCGCATGATGCATTTGGGTATTTTGGCCGGATGTATGATATTGAGGTGATTGGTTTACAAGGCTTGAGCACCGAAGATGAAGTCGGACTTTCTGATATTCAATCCACAGTAAAATTACTTATTGAAAAACAGGTTCCAGCTGTGTTTGTTGAAAGCAGTATTAATCAAAATTCGATTCAAGCAGTGATTGATGGTGCATCTAAAGAAGGACTCGAGGTCACTTTAGGCGGAGAGCTATTTTCTGATGCTATGGGTACAAAAGGAACTGAAGAAGGGACATATCTTGGAATGTACCGTCACAATGTCAATACAGTTTATCAGGCACTAAACAGGAGGGGCTAAAAAACAATGAATGTGTTGGATGTGAAAGGACTGTGTGCATCCTATCGGAAAAATACAGTTCTTAATGATGTATCGTTTTCTATTCAGCCAGGATCGCTTACGAGTATCGTTGGACCTAATGGGGCGGGAAAATCAACATTAATAAAAGCATTACTTGGATTACATCCAAGCTTATCTGGTTCGATATCATTCTTTGGTTCACCTTTGAAACAGGTGAAAACACGGGTAGGATATGTTCCGCAGCGAGGGTCTGTTGATTGGGATTTCCCGACAAATGCATTAGATGTCGTCATGATGGGAATGGACGGCCAAATTGGCTGGCTAAAGTGGCCGAATAAAATTCATCGGCAAAAAGCTTTGGAGGCGCTTGAAAAAGTGGGGATGGCTGCCTATGCTCAAAGGCAAATCAGTGAACTTTCGGGTGGACAGCAGCAGCGTGTCTTTTTGGCGAGAGCACTTATCCAGGAGGCAGATTTATATTTCATGGATGAACCCCTTGCAGGTGTTGATGCCTCAACAGAACGTGCCATAATGGCTATATTAAGACAATTAAAAACAGAAGGGAAAACTGTATTGGTTGTGCACCATGATTTGCAAACTGTAATGGATTATTTTGATCATGTCTTATTTTTAAACCGTACAGTTATTGCACATGGCAAGACGGACTCAGAATTTACAGCCGAAAATATTGAAAAAACGTATGGAGGGACTATTCGCTGGCTGAAGGAGGGAATCGGATATGCCAATCCTATTAAGCAGTAACTTTCAGTGGGTATTATTAAGTACGATGCTGCTTGGTATGGCTTCAGGATTCATTGGGTGCTTGGCCTATTGGAAACGTCAAAGCCTAATGAGTGATGCCCTATCCCATGCCGCCCTTCCTGGCATCGTTATCGCTTTTATGATTTTTCAGGAAAAAAACTTCTTTGTTTTAATTGTTGGAGCCGGTCTAAGTGCCCTTTTTGGAGCGTTTCTCATTCAAACGATTAAATCGTCTTCAAGAATTACTGAAGATACTGCGATGGGCATGATTTTAGCGGTTTTTTTTGGAGGCGGCATTGTTCTATTGACGATGGTAAATCGAAGCGGCAATGGAAATCAGGCAGGGCTGGACAGTTTTATCTTTGGTCAGGCAGCCTCTATGGTTGAAAAAGATGTAACACTGATGTCACTCCTTGCTTTACTAATCATTTTCATTGTCTTTTTGGGATTTAAAGAATGGAAGCTGTTTTTGTTTGATCCTGAATTTGCTAAAGGGCTAAATCTTCCCCTAAAAGGGATGAATATCCTTTATTTAAGTCTTCTTGTGCTTACTATCGTGATTGGCATTCAGGCAGCTGGTGTCATCCTGATGTCGGCCTTAATTATTATTCCTCCAGTAAGTGCCCGTTATTGGACACATTCGTTTAAGAGGATGATGTGGCTATCTGCTATATTTGGCGGCGGTTCAGGGGCAATTGGCACCACGATTAGTTCGCTTGGTTCAGGCTGGCCAACGGGTCCGTTTATTGTCACGACATCAGCGGTCATATTCTTGATTTCCTTGTTTTTCGGCTTGAAAAAAGGTCTTGTCATAGAATATTTGATGCTTCGGAACAAGAAAACAGAGATCAATCAAAAACTGGTCGAACCTTTTGTGGCAAAGGAGGGAAAGCAATGACCTATACGTTATGGATACTCCTTACAGCTGCCCTTGTTGGCGTATCATGTGGTTTGGCTGGTGTTTTCTTAATTCTAAGAAAAATGGCCATGATGGCTGATGCTATTAGTCATACTGTCCTCCTTGGAATTGTAGTCGCCTATTTACTGACACATACTTTAAGTGGAATTTACATGCTGATTGGAGCTGTTTTAACAGGGATTTTGACTACATTTCTTGTTCAATGGTTTCATTCAAGGAATGTCCCGCAGGATGCCTCAATTGGTGTAGTATTTACAACTCTTTTCGCCATTGGCGTCATCTTAATTGCCACCAAGACAGGAAATGTCCATCTGGATGTCCAGCACGCCTTAATGGGGGAAATTTCTTTTATTCCATTAAATGTGATGATTATCCCCGTTATTGGAGAGGCCCCTATTGCCACTTTCATCTTACTGTTTGTCCTGCTTTTAGTTATTCTGGTCCTTGGACTATTTTATAAGGAATGGAAAATCACTTCTTTTGACCCTGCCTTAGCGGCTAGTCTTGGGATTCCTGTCCTGCTGCTGCACTATGTATTTATGACGCTTGTTTCCGTTACAACCGTCGCTGCGTTTGATGCTGTAGGGGCCATCATGGTGGTTGCTATGCTGATTGTACCAGCAGCTTCTGCCTACCTCTGGACAGACCGGCTTTCCCTAATGCTGGTATTAAGTAGCTTTTTCGGAATATTGTCAGCGGTCATGGGCTATTACTTTGCTCTTTGGATTGATTCTTCCATTTCTGGATCGATGGCATTTTCAACAGGGATTGTGTTTTTGCTCAGCTTTATCTTTTCCCCCAAACATGGAATGCTGGCCAATCGGCTTCGGCCATCAGTTGTTAAGAAAGAGGAGGTCAAAACATGAAGCCAAGTATACGCATCCAAAGGAAAATTCTCACCTACTCTTTTCTGTTTAAAGTTCTTGGGATTATTGATAATGACGAATATATTCGCATTAAAAAATGCTTCCTTGTAAAGGAAAAGATCAATACGAAGGTAGAGTGACTTAACCGATGAACTCACCAGTTGAGGAAAGATACCTATATGAAATTTATCATTCGGTGATGAAAAATGGGTATGCCCGAATTTTAGAATTAGCTAAATTAATGAATGTCACGGCATCCTCTGTGTCAAAAATGGCGAAAAGACTCGATGAAAGAAACCTAATCCTATTTGAGCGCTATGGCATTATTACCATGACCGAAATGGGAATCGCTAAAGGAAAAAAATTAGCTGAAAAGCACGACATACTTGTTCAAGTCTATCGAATGTTTGGTATAGAGGATGAATATGTCGAACAAGAAGTGAAAAATATAGGAATCTTTATTAGTGACTATGTAGTTAAAAAAATGGAGCATTTTTTGAGGTCCCAATAACCAATCTTTTGTCAGACCTTCTGTCTATATATAGGAAACTAAAAACTATTAATATATTTTGAAAGCTGCCATATTGATGGCAGCTTTTGCGCATTAATGGGGTTATGATTTTAAACATTATTATCTTTTAGGAATGAGAAAAATGAAAAAAATTCTTATCATCCGTGAAATGGTAGTATAATATGAACCCTATAAGGTAGAGGGGTGAAAGCATGTCAGCACAGGAAAAAGTGATGATTCGGAAGGCTCTAATTAAAGATGCCCAAGCGGTTCTTGATATTCATCGTGAAGTCATTAGTGAAAAGAATTATTTTATAGCGGTTTCAGAAGAGTTCAATAAAACAGTAAAAGAGCACGAGGAATGGATAAAAAAGATAATCGAGCATGAAAGGGAAACGATGTTTGTTGCAGACATAAATGGAAAAGTTGCAGGCTGGATTGTGTTCCTGTCACAAGAGAGGAAGAGGATGCACCATACAGGTTCCATCGCCATCATGCTTCAGAAAGACCATCGAAATAAGGGAATCGGCAAGCTTTTAATCAATGAGATCCTTACATGGGCCACACAGCATCCAGTAATCGAAAAGGTCTCATTAGCCACATTTTCCACAAACTCCAGAGCCATAGACTTATATAAAAAACTGGGGTTTGTCGAAGAAGGGCGTAAAGTAAAAGAGTTTAAATTTAGTGATCATGAATACGTAGATGATGTCTTAATGTATAAGTTGGTTAAATAGGTAAAAAGGGTATATTTTAAAGGGAAAAGTTGATTCTGTGGTGTATTATGCGCTTTAGGGTGCTTTTTGGCTATTAAAAATGTAATTTAAGTTTTTGCATATTACTTCTCCATAATTTCTCCTTATTTATTTGATAGACTTCTGTTTGTCATTAAAAATAAGGAGGTGGAACAAGGATGAATATAAAAACAATGATTTTATCTGTTTCACTTATTTCTATTGTATTAGCTGGCTGCGGACAAACAGGTTCAAATGACGAGGCCGTGTTAGAAATTGATAATATCAAAGAATTAGTGAGTGATTACAGTGCAGGGAACAATAAGAGTGATACTGCTTCCATTACTTCTCATGAACTGATAGTGAAAAAAGAGGATGCAGACGAATTAGTCTATGACCTATCAGACGAAGAATTTTTCGTTTCTATTGCACCATATGTTGACCAAACTCACCCTTGAACGAATCATAGCTTGACAGGTTGTCAAGGTGAATTAGCTGATAAAGAGTTTGATGTATATATTGAAGATACGGAAGGTAATGTGATTTTAGACGAAAAAGTAAAATCACAAGCTAATGGGTTTTTCGATTTATGGCTCCCAAGAGATAAATCATACCAAGTAAAGATTACGTACGATGGAAAAGTATCAGAATCAGAAATCGCAACTTTTAAGGATGACGGTACTTGTATTACAACTATGCAGTTAACTTAAAGGCACCTATATAGGTGCTTTTTTCTATGAATATTTATTTTTAGGATGTGTTAATTAGTATTATTAACTTTGACTTTTTTTAAGAGAGAATCTATAATAATCACTGTACTTTGATATTTATAGGAGGATTATTAAAAAATGACACATTATATGAGACTACGATTCCCAACTTTGAACCAGTAATTAAATACGTTCAAAGACTCTGTTTTGTGTATACAGAGTAAACGGGATTAGTCTGTCCTTTTTTAATAATCTTCATTTCATATTATAAAAAACACATTTTTTGCCTAATCGGCAAATTTACCATGTGTTTTCTTAAACTATCGTCGTGCAGTGATAGTAAAAATATGTAATGTTAAGAAAGGCTGATAACTCTGCCTTTCTTTATTTTTGTCTAATTTACCTTCTATTGTTTCTCAAAAGGAAGGTTTATTTGAGGACGGCTTCTATCA
>Ga0182742_1002655_pt1 | contig 19373 bp, 15 predicted proteins | sample eDN5th37CBELigMG_FD_128880 | JGI IMG/M metagenome (GOLD analysis project Ga0182742, IMG submission 128880) | Enriched Miracle-Growth compost microbial communities from Emeryville, California, USA - eDNA 5th pass 37_C BE-Lig MG (version 2)... ... | reverse complement strand
TGACTCCGGTTCAATACCGCAGTCACCTACTGGCAGCTTAAGTCCCTTTTATAAGACTGTCCACTTTATAGGGTATAGTTCACTGTCCCTCTGTCCCGGCCAGACAATCCGAAGCAGCCTTCCATATCGGTCATATTCAGACACATCTTTCTCTAACCAGACCGTTCTTCCAGCAAGCTTTTTCTCTGTATAGGATTTTGCTTCAATTCCGTACCTTTCGATTTTATAGGTCGATTCTGGGGTATTGATTCCAATCAGTCGTACCCTTCTTCGGTTGGTCAGTTCAATTGTGTCACCATCGATCGCACGATGAACGATGGCGGTTTGAACCGAAGGTATTCCTCTTTGAATACGATAGTGTTCATATAGATCCAGGTTCGAAGATTGTGCGGGGGCATTTATGAGAATTAGTGGACTTTTATCGAAATGATTCTTAGGATTTGGGATAAACACACCTTTAGTTAACATAATAAAATTATTCTTTCCTTTCCTATGGTATGAATGTTTTTACTACATCATGAATTACATTGCTTTTGGGCCAACTTTATTCCATCTCAGCATCTTCTCTCGGGTCTTCACCTTTTATATAGCGAAATTAATCCATTGAAAGACAGCTTTTACAACAAACTGAGCATTTCTTTTGATTCTAGTATTTTATATTTTGTATCAAAAAAAGGTCTGTCCCGCAAAGCTTCTGGAAGACAGACCCTATATTATAAATATTTAAATCCTGTACCCTCGAAGGAGGATTATGTTGATTCCATGTTATTCTTTCCCATTCATGTCTCACAGCTATTGAAATATACCAATATATCATTGATTTCATCCTTTCTTGCCTTTCCTCTCACCGTTTTTCTTTTCTACCCAACTTACATGTCTATAAAAGAAATCTCCAAACAATAATGGATTTCCTACTATGTCTAACAGCCGAATCTCCTACATTTAAACTGTAAAGGACAGCTGTTCTTTCTCCTGTTTTTATTGATTCTTGCTCCGATTGTATTTTGCCTTCCTGTACCGTCGGTCAAAATCCCAGAGACATTTTGGAACAAGGATCCTATCCCTTGCTATCCTTGTAGGGAACTCCTATGAAACTTTTTTTAATTTGTACTGCTAACTAGCATGTCATATAGTAATTTGTTCCTATCAAAAAAATTAGAGAGCCACTATTTCCCCTCAATTAAATAAAAACAATACTTTTCCTGCTACTTTTTTTAATTCCAAAGCCACAAAATTATAACTTAATTCCCAATTTCCTAAAAGTTACAATATTACCATATTTTAACTAAAGACTTTATGTTAACATAATTTATGTAGTTAAATATTATCATAGGAGAGGAAAAAATATGAAAAAATTACTAATTTCAACCTTAGCACTAACTCTAGCATCTACTTCTCTATTGCCTTATGGCTCAGCAAAGGCCGCTTCTATTGAAACAAATAATAGTGTTAATCCAACAACTGTTATCCAAACTTCTGTGGCACCTACCTCAGGGATTTTAACCATTAAAGCTATTAACGAACTAGACCAAAAGTTAGATATGGAAAACCTTACTTCAAACTCCCAAGACGATATAAATCAATTAAGTACGGAAGCTAAGAGATTATATGAATCGATATTAATCTATGCAAACCAAAAAAATGGCCCTCTGAAAAGCGAGGATATGCTTGTTGTATTGAATAATTATGTTCACAGCTCAAATACTACAAATGCAACTAATACCATACAGCCAATGTTAGGTGGTATTAATTATAAAGAATACAAAATCAGTAATTCAGACATCCAGAAATTAAATGATTTAGTCGGCCTTAATGGTGGATTTTGGGCTACAGCTACAGCGATAGCTAAAATCTGGGGTAAAAACCCAACGGTACTTACTCTAATGTTAGGTGCATTGCCTATGTTAGGTGTTGGCGGTCTTAATTTATGCAACTCCAAGAAGAAAGGTGTAATTATAACAAAAATAGGTTCAGGAGCAACAAATAGCTATTCGTGCAGATCACAATAATAGAACAGAAAGAGAGAGTGAACTCAATTTATTACGAGTTCACTCTCTATTTTTCTGTAGTCTTCTTTCTGAACTGTTTTGCTACAAACTCACTTACAAAAAAGACAATCAGTCCTGCAAATAACAAGTAAATATCTTTTATTTCGACCCTTCTATTGAAAAAGTCAAGAATACTATTGATTAATAAAAAACCAGCCCAGAAAATAAACGTACAGCAAAATGCTATATTCACACTTGTTTTATCCACATTTTTACTTTGTTTAAAAAACAACCAATCATCTCCTCAATCTGGTTATACTGTTCATCTTCATTTTCATATTCTTCTTTTACCAAGTATAAGAATCTGTTTAACTTATTAAATTTTCCTTTAGACATTGTAACATATTTTGCTGAAAATAGCCTGATAGAAAGGTCTGTCCCTTATTATAATAGAAACAGACCCCCATTAATCAACCCATGGTCCTATCCCGCTAGCTAGCTGATTAATTGCTAGCTGCTGGTGAGTTGGCAGCATTGCCTTTCTTTTCTTTTAAAATGATGGCACAAACTGCTGCCACAGCTGAAACAATTGCAAAGAAGATAAACGCTCCTTGGAAATCTTGTGATCCATCAGGATTCACGGTTACTAAATAGCCGGCAACAAGTGGAGCGATAAACGAACCTAATTGCCCAATTCCGTTTGCTAATCCTGTCGCACTTCCAACGACTTCTTTCGGATATAATTTCGGAATGTACGCATAAATCGAACCAAAGTTTAGGTTTACAAAGAAACCAACGAGTAAAAGCAATGTTAGTAATAAACCGGTATTTCCTTTATCAATGGTCCCTAACATCCAAAGTACCGGGATGCTACCAATATAACCAATTAATGCCACTGGCTTCATCCGATGAACGACGTTATCCATTAGCCAACCGCCAAGCATCATCGCAAAGAAAGCCACGATATAAGGTGCTGAAGCAAATAAACCCATTTCCTTTATATTTAACCCATGCTGAGTTACTAAGAAAGAAGTTAACCATGTCGACGTTCCCCAATAAATCGCTAATTGACAGAATAGGCATAGAGTAAACACGTAAAAATTAATATCTTTTAAGAAAATGGCATTGACTTTCTTTTTCTCTTCCTTTGAAAGTACCTTTACAGGCTCCCCATCTTCCTCAACGTCCTGATCTTGACTCAATTTCCCTTTTGCAATCATCTCTTTTGGACTATCTGATACAAAACGCCATAATAAGAAAATTCCAAGCACACCAGGAATCGCTAGTACATAAAATACCGGTCTCCATTCTCCAGCGAAAAAGAAAGCGGAAATGCTTGTCACAATAACTGGAACGATTGCAGGTGCGACAGCCCATGATGTCGTGAAAAAGGCAATCCCTCGACCTCTTTCTTTTCGAGGAAACCAGTTATTAATCGCACGGATCGCCGGAGCAAAATGATGTCCTTCCCCAAGTCCTAACCCAATTCTTAACAGAACAAACTGCCCAAAGCTTTTTACGGCACCTGTTAACGCCGTAACAAAAGTGAACACGGTAATCGCAATATACATGACTTTCTTCGGCCCAATTTTATCCGCTAAAAACCCAGCGCTGATTTGCGCAGCCGCATAAGCAAAGAAAAATACAGATGCCAGCTGGCCGACTTCCACAGGAGTTAAATTTAAATCTTCCTGAATATAGGGAAGGAACGTTAAAACAGCCATCCGATCAAAATAGTTGATAATATAAACCAACCAAAGAATAACCAAAACAACATAGCGATAACCCCAAACTTTTTTTCCGATACTAGACATTTTTATTTCCCCCCTTTAGTTTTCCTGTAGATTCTTTAAATCATTTTTTAAAATTTTCCCCGCAGCGTTCCGAGGAAGTTCTGCAACAAATTCTACGTATTTAGGAACTTTGTAATTTGCCAATCTAGCAGCGACAAAATCTTTGATTTCTTGCTGAACGATGTTTTCTTTCGGAACAATGACCGCTTTGACCACTTCCCCGAATAAATCATCCGGGACGCCGACGATGGCTGCTTCTAATACTTTCGGATGTTCATAAAGCACATTCTCTACTTCAATCGAGAAGATTTTTTCACCGCCACGGTTGATTAAGTCTTTTTTTCGGTCAACAATATAAACAAAACCATCTTCATCGATTTTCGCTAAATCTCCTGAACGCCAGTAGCCTTCGAGGAATGAGCTTTGATTCGCCTGTTCATTGTCCCAATATCCTTCGACAATCATTGGACCTTTGATTAACAGTTCTCCCACTTCATTCGGGGAACATGGTTCATCCAAATCATTTACCACCTTCAGATCTCCAACAGGAACCGGTAATCCGACAGAAGCAACTTTCGAATCATCAAAGTTTTGCGGCATAATTGTTGCCGGTGAAGAGGTTTCTGTTGCACCGTAAGCATTATGGAAATGCGCATTCGGGAAGTGCTTCCTTAATTTGTAGATGGTTTCCATCGACATCGGCGCACCGCCATAAGCAATCACCTTCACATTCGAGTAGTCAAACCGTGAAAAATTAGGATGGACCATCATCATCGTATAGATGGTTGGAACATTAAATAAAAAGCTAACCTGTTCTTCTGACGTCAATTGAATAAACTCTTCCGTTTTAAACCTTCTCATAATCACCGATGTACCGCCGACTCTTATCATATGAAATAGCTGCCCAATCAACCCTGTCACATGAAATAGCGGAACCGCGATTAGTGTCGTGGCATCGTGATCGGTTTTCATCACCATTTCATAATTCATTGAACTGTGAATCGCACCTAAATGACTTCCCACGGCCCCTTTCGGAAGTCCGGTTGTTCCAGACGTATACATAATAAATAATGGGTCTTCCTCAGTGATTGAATTTTCGGCAACAGATGAGGTTTGCTCTAATATCTCAAATGGGAGATAGTCCTTTCGTTTAGCACTTTGATTGCCGATTAAGAAGTAATACTCGATATTGTCGAGCGTTTCTTGATCGCGAAGCTCTTCTACTTTCGGTAAAAACTCATCATCCACAAATAAGATTCTACTGCCTGACTGTTTTACCATATAAGATAGTTCGCGTTCTTTTAATCTCGTATTTAATGGGACGAAAATCGCACCTAGTTTGGCGCAAGCAAAGACCAGTAGACAAAACTCGATGTTGTTGCCGACTAGTATCGCGATACGGTCTCCTTTTTTCACACACATGGATTTTTGCAGATTTCCAGCAATATGATTCACTTTCTCGAGCATTTCTTTATAAGTCAGGCGAACATCGTCCATCACCAGTGCTTCCTTATCCCCATACTTTTGGCCACTTTCTTCCAACATCTTAATTAAATTTTCCGGCCGGTTTTCAAATACTCTTACCTGCCGGTTGAAATGGATCTCGTTCAAAATATTCATGTTTAAACCTCCTCTTTTTAACGTGCAGTCCATCCGCCGTCCACATTTAAGATTTGTCCTGTTACATAAGCAGAAGTATCGGATGCTAAGAATACGACTGGTCCAACGAGGTCTGATGTTTCGCCAATTCGTTTGCTCATCGTCGAATTGATAATCCATTGTGATCTCTCAGGATCGGACAACCACTCTTTTGTCATCGGAGTTTTGATATAACCAGGTCCGATGCTGTTTACGGTAATGTTGTGTGGAGCTAATTCTTCTGCCCACACTTTCGTTAATTGATTAATCCCGCCTTTGCTGGCCGCATAGGAAGTTTGAAACTGCATACCAACGGTTCCTAAAATCGATGAGATATTGATAATTTTTCCATAGTTTTGTTTAATCATTTGTTTGCTACAAGCCTGTCCGACGAGAAACAAACCTTTTAAATTAACCGTCAAGACTTGATCCCAATCACTTTCTTCCACTTCAACAAGTGGCTTGCGGATATTCATGCCGGCATTGTTGACTAAAATGTCTAGTGAGCCATAATGGTCCACCACTTTCTCCACCAATTGTTCAACTTGATCTTTTTTCGTGACATCGCAAGGAAAGTAAACGGCTTCGATGTTCTCTTCTTTTAGTTGTGCAACAGCGTTCTCACCTTCTTCAACTCCACGGCTTGTAATCACAAGTTTGGCGCCATAGTGACCTAACGCCTGTGCCATCCCAAACCCGATTCCTTTGCTTCCTCCTGTGACAAGCGCCACTTTTCCATCCAACTGAAAACTAGGAATATTCATTTTTGTTTCCCCCTTATTTGTATTTATGTATTCATTTATCTTTCTTGCAATTATCGTGCCAATTTTATGTAAATTGAGAAATTTAGACGTCTATTTACAAATTTATACATATAAACACTGTCTTTACGTTAGAAATAATGAATGAAGGCAAAAGAAAAACGCCACCGAAAATCGATGGCTTTTTGATTCCTTTTTTCATCAAAATATAAATTTATAAACCTAATTTCTGCATTTTTTTGACAAGAGCCGATTGACTGATTCCTAATGCTTTTGCAGCAGCCCTTGTTGTTTTTGATTCTTTCATTTGCTCTTTAATCAATTTCCGTTCAAGATTGCCGACCATTTCCTTTAACTTTCCTGATTGTTTTGGCCGATTCTGGCCACTCCCCTGCAGCATGTATGGCGGGAGATCTTTGATTAAAATTTCCTCATTATCAGTGGTTACGACTAATCTTTCAATCAAATTCTCAAGTTCACGAATATTTCCGTGCCAGCGGTAATCCTCAAAAAAGTGAAGAATTTCTGGATGAAACCGTTTATTTAACTTATACTTTTTGTTATTTTTCGTTAAAAAATAAAACGCTAACGGAAGGATATCGGCTTTTCTTTCCCTTAACGGTGGGACTCTGATTGGGACGATATTTAAGCGGTAGTAAAGGTCCCTTCTGAAGTCGTTTTTATTGACCATGGCTTCTAAATCCATGTGTGTCGCAGATATGACCCGAACATCAATTTTGATGCTTTTTGTCCCACCGACCCGCATGATCTCGAATTCTTGTAGAACGCGGAGGAGCTTTACTTGAAGGTCAACCGGCATGTCGCCAATTTCATCTAAAAAGATGGTCCCGCCGTTTGCCATTTCAAACAAACCAGGCTTACCCTGGCTGCTTGCCCCCGTAAACGCACCTTTTTCATAACCAAATAACTCAGATTCTAGCAAATGCTCTGGGATCGCCCCACAGTTGACTTTGATTAATGGTTTATTGCTGCGGTCGCTTTCTTGGTGCATGTAGTTAACGATTACTTCCTTGCCCACTCCTGATTCACCTAAAATTAATACACTGGAGTCGACTTTTGCTACCTTTCTGGCAAGATGGAAAACTCTCATAATCTCTTGACTTTGGCCGACAATCCCCTCGAGGTGCATATGAATTAATTCTCGCTTTTTAAATTCTTCAATTTCATTGATGTACTTTTCCGTTAGTTTTTTGCTGTTATGTAAGGCTGTTTTCGTCTGATTCAAGTCCGATATATCTCGGACATTCGTCACGACGTAATTGATCTCCCCGTTTGAGTCAAAGATCGGACTTCCCGTTACTAATACTTCTTTCCCCCGAACACTTTGAATGATGGTTTGTGGGGACTTTTCTGCTAAAACTTTGATTGTCACAGATTCTGATACAATTCCTTCTTTAACAACGGTTAGCATATTCTTGCCTAGCAGTTCATGACTTTCAACACCGGTCATTCTTGAATAAGCCTTATTGACCATAATTCCGACGCCATTTTTATCAGCTACATAAATGCCATCATAACAAGTCTGAATAATCGCGACTAAAATGGTCTCAATATCCGCACTGGTTACCCCGTTCATTCTCATATTTTCAGTGATAAAAAGGTCCTTCGTTTTATACAAAGTTTTCATAAAAAATCCCCCTTTCTAAAGAACAAATTGTGTGTGATTTTTTTTCGAATCAAAAAATCAGTGCGATTCCAAATGTAATCATATCGTTATATAATTTCTCTTTATTTTTTCGATCTCCTTTTATTTTTGTAAAAATTAGGAATTAAGTCATAAAACATAGTGAAACTTCATTCAGTAAGGGTTTTCTTCATCCCCACTGAATGTTCACACAGCATTTTATTTTCCCGTAGTTTCGGCCTATTATTTTTGTAGTATTGAAGAATAACGTTTGTTGAGGAAGATGGAGAGCCATATAGGACAAAAGACCCACTTTGAATCATTCGGAAATTCAAAATGCTGATTAAAGCCGTTGTTCTTTGAATAGAAAAATGCCAAAAATACGCATCACCTGAATAAATACCTGCATATTTCACAAATCGATTACATACCTGTTATCCTACAAGGTACAGACCAGAGTGGCAGAAAAATTTATAATAGATAATAAGTGGATTTTATGGCCATTTACATGAATCATTCCACATTCCACTGACATGAACAGTACCAGGACCGCCGCTCGTTCATGATTCTTCCTCTTCTCGTAACAGAAGGGCTTCTTTCGCCATAACCGCAAATTCAATGGTTTCAAGGGTTTTGCAATAATTAGGTAAAATCTCTCCATCCAAACTAACTTCTTGATGAATATATTCCAATACATGCCAATCCTCAAACCAATCTTCGCTTTTTGCCTCTTGATGAGGGGCATTCGGCCAGGCGTATTTTAATGGCGGGCTGTACAGCCGCTCGGCACCTTTTCTCAACTCGCAGTTTTTGACTCGTCGCTTATAAAGGGATCGGGGGTAAGATTCATTTACATCGTTAAACATATGCGGCCAATAATCTTTCCGCGAGCCTGTGTGAGGGTGTACCTGTGCCCATTGCATGACCCCCGGCAGAATCTTCTTACGCTGAAAAAGAAGGGAATACAACTTTTTTCCGAATAAGATTCTTTCGTGGAGCGAAGTGAAATACCGTGAAGTAGCGCCGGCAAGTGAAGTTTTCCCCCTTTTTTCACCTGCCCAATAAGGAAAAAGAATATTATTGAGTCGCAAAAATTCATACATTTTAAAGCTGACTGTACCGGTTACGGTTTTTTGGAAATGGTCATTTTGAATCAATCTTTTTTCCAAATAGCTTTGTTCATTTATCACCATCGCAATCGCCAATGTATAACAATCCCCACTATGCCAAAAATAACGCCACATCGTTTCCATGAAGGTAGATATGTGAAAAAAAGGTAGGAGGTGGAACATTTCTTGACTCCGCCTCACACTGAGGTCATAAATCAATAATTGAGGAAATACATCTTGAAAAATCAACCAACTGCCCTGTTCCAAAAAGGAAAAGAAAGCTTTCTGATCTTTTTCAGGCAGTAGTTTTGTTAGAAAATCCCCTTTTAAATCGGTCATATTCCAACCGACGTTTCGCGATACCATATGTCCGAGAAGGGCCCAATGTATTTCAGGGTGCTGGAGATAAAACTGAAAATAGGCTTGCGTCCGTGTTACATTGTTTTGGTTCTGTTGCCTCGTCTGTTCTCTTATAAACTGAATACATTGTTTATCCTTTTCTGATAAACTGGGCAAAATGCCGGAAGATTTCTTTTTCGCCTTCTTTTTCAGTTCTTTTTTTACATCTGAGAAAGAGTCCAGCACAAACGGCATCATCCTTTTTCAAAGTTCATTTTTTAGTGTATCGGTCATCCTCATCAAAGGAATGAATATTCAATTTGCTCACGGAATATGAATACAAAGATGAATCTTTGGGAGAGGATGGGGAGCATGCAGCATCGGGTATATAAGGAAATGAACAGAATCGCGAATCAACTCGTCCAGGACCAATCAGAGGACGGTGCCTGGCGTTATCCTTTCGAGACCGGGATTTCAACGGACTGTAGTATGATTATTTTATTACGGACATTGGAGATAAATGATGAAGAATTCATAAAAGAATTGGTAAAACGGATCGCCGGAAAACAGCAGGAAGATGGATCATGGAAGTTGTTTCATGATGAGGAAAAAGGAAATCTGACAACCACTGTGGAAGCTTATTATGCCCTTCTGTATTCTAGTTACCGGGACCGAAAAGACCCGGAAATGCAGGCAGCCAGGCAGTTTATTTTGGACAACGGAGGAGCCACGGAAGTCCATCTGTTTTTGAAAATCATGTTGGCCATCACAGGACAGTGTGCGTGGCCGCACTTCCCCATTAATATTGAAGTGATGCTTTTACCAGACTCCTTTCCAATCAATCTTTTTGACCTCTCCGTGTACGGAAGAACGAACATTGTCCCTTTTTTAATTCTCGCTAATTCGAATTTTCGTAAACGAACGCACCGTTCGCCCAATCTCTCTGATTTGTTTCAAAAAAAACAGGTTCGCTTTTTTACAGAGGATCAAGCAGAAGAGGCTCGATCAGTGACCAAATTGATAAAACAGGGGATTCAGTGGCTGAAATACCATGGAAACCTTCGCGAATTATCATTATATCGTGCCGAAAAATATATGCTAGACCGAATCGAACCGGACGGCACCTTTTGTAATTATTTCAGCTCGACTACTTTAATGATTTATGCCTTACTGGCGAGGGGCTATCATCATACACATCCGGTGATTACTCGTGCTGTGCAAGGTTTAAAAGCGATGACCAGCTGGATTGACGGAGAACTTCATTGCCAATATACGACGGCTACGGTCTGGAATACGGCTTTAATTAATTATGCTTTGCAAGAATCTGGAGTCCCCTATTCTTCCAACAATATTCAAAAGGCAAATCATTATATTCTCTCTCGTCAGCATCTCAAATACGGGGATTGGGTCATTCATGAACCGAACCTTTTACCGGGAGCTTGGGGGTTTGCGGACATGAACACAATCCACCCAGATATTGACGACACAACCGCTGCACTGAGGGCGTTACGTACTTTGGCCACAGAGCAAGTAGATTCCCGGCAGGCATGGGATCGTGGTATAAACTGGCTCATTTCCATGCAAAACAATGACGGAGGCTGGCCAGCGTTCGAAAAGAATGTGGATAAGAAAGTGCTGACATTATTACCGATAGAGGGTGGAAATGATTTATTGATTGATCCGTCGACGGCTGATTTAACAGGAAGAACTTTAGAGTTCTTCGGAAACTTTACCCATTTGGACCACCACCATCCGATGGTGAAAAGTGGAATTCAGTGGCTGTTGCGACATCAAAATTCAGATGGTTCCTGGGTCGGACGTTGGGGCATGTATATTTATGGCACATGGGCCGCTGTAACGGGAATGATTGCAGTTGGGGTTTCCAAGAATCATCCAGCGATTCAAAACGCTCTATCTTGGTTGCGGAACATTCAGAATCCCGATGGGGGTTGGGGAGAATCCTGTAAAAGTGATATCAAAAATACGTATGTGCCGTTGGGCGAAAGTACCCGCACTCATACCGCTTGGGCCCTAGACACACTCATTTCGGCCGCAACTGTAGTTACTCCTGAAATTGAAACTGGGGTCGCTTTTTTAGTAGATAAGAAGGAAAAAGATTGGACGACGACCTACCCAAAAGGAAGGGGGATGGCAGGAGCCTTTTATATCCATTATCATTGTTATGAATATGTATTTCCATTGCTTTCCCTAGCCCATTATCAAAAATTAGCCGGTGGGCAGCTCCTAACAGGTAAGTCACACAAGGATTTTAATGAAGGATAGATGTATTCAAAAAGTCTCTGGAGTGGCCTTTGGCATATTCTTAGATCCTGTCCCATAAAATGAACAAACCGCAACTAGGAAAAAACGAAATCTTACCAAGGAGGGAGACAAACGATGCTAGAGGCGCTCCACCAATTTTTGGATCTCAAAACATTAATTTGGTTGTTTCCCATCATTTTTATTTTCCATGATTTAGAAGAAATCATAACCATTGAATCTTCCATGGCCGCAAGAGACAACTATCCGAAAACGAACTTCGTCGAACGAACATTAAAAATGAGAGAAAACCTTGGTTCAACTGCTGCCCAGCTTGCTGTTTCGGCTTCATGGATTTTACTGTTTATCTCCTTCACCACAGTGATGACCGCCCATATTTCACCTAACGGGGGAGGTTTTCTTTTATTTACAGCCATACTTAATTTATTTGTTTTGCAGGCATTCATGCATATTGTTCAAACGATTATGTTCAGAGCCTACACGCCTGGCATCTTAACGTCATTGTTCCTCCTCATTCCTTACTGCCTTGTTACCTATTCTTTTTTAGTCGACTATGGGCATTTGGACTGGCACTTGATCTTCACCAGTCTTCCAATTAGCCTGATCATGATCCTTGTTTTCCTAGTCGGCAATCTTTTAGGCCGTTATTTTATTCGCTAAGTGGGAAAGGGCCTTGTCCTGGTGGAACAAGGGGACAGGCCCATTAAGTTATGATTCTTTTGAAAAGGATTGGCTATTCATTTATTTGGTTTTATGTTAATCAATGGTACGAAATTTTCATAGATTAGTAGATAAAATAAAAAAAACCGACTGCCTGATAGAAAACAATCGGTTTTTGCCTCTTATTCTCATCCTTTTAGCCAACTTCTTTCGCCGATCAAAACCTTGTTGCTCGATTCTTCGACCCTTTATCTTAAATCAGACAGAACCGATTCTGGAATATTCGAAGTCCCAACTCCAGGTGCAACCGCAAACAATGATTTCCGATTGCCAATTATAAAGTCATAAGATCATCGCTTGGTTTTACTCATGCATCCAGCTTTTTTCCTTGCCTCCTCATTTTAATCTGTTCAGATATCTCTGGTACCTAACATTCATTCCCTTCATAAACTAGTCAAAAAGCGGAGTGAATTATTTATGGTGAAATGGATTAACGTATCTACATTAAAACACCAATTAAAACTTTTTGATGGAAACAACCTTTTAAAAACGTATCCGATTGCAGTTGGAAAAATATTGTCACCATCCCCGTTTGGGACCTATACCATTATTAATAAACAGCCACATCCGGGAGGCCCATTTGGAGTGCTTTGGATGGGTTTGTCAAAACCTCATTATGGGATACACGGGACAAATAATCCTTCATCGATTGGCAAGAATGTCTTCCATGGATGTATTCGAATGTATAATCGGGATGTTCTCGACTTATCTTCAAGAGTCCCGATCGGTACTAGTGTGGTTATTCACAAATAACTCTGAACAATCTCCCCTCCTTCATGCAAATTGGGTTTAAAGACGGCATAAAGGAGGCGGGATTTTCCTGCTTTTATCGTTCTCGCTCAAGTTCAGTACCGATTAAACCACTATTCTTATATGAAAACCAATGCGTGACCCTTGCCTAGCTAAGTAAACTCCCTCGTAACCAGGCGCGTGGACGGTATGGTCCGACTGGAATTTGGATCAAACTGGTTTTTCCTTTTGAATGGATTCTATAAAGTTCATCGCATTGGGTCGAATCGAATCCTAACAATGGATGGCCCCCCATTCCTAATGCACTCGCCACTAAGAGCAGACGTTGGACGAGAATACCCGCCTCCATCTGTTGAATACGGTATCCTCTATATCCCAAGCTCTCTTTGAGGTGTTCCACGTCCCCAACCAAATGCATACAAAGTGGAACTTGATACAAATTCACATTGGGCATGGTTAATCCAGATTGTAAAAACTCTCGGTAATCCCCTTCGGTTATTCTCCGGATAGCATGAGTGCCATTGTCATAAGAATAAGCACCATTCGGAATCCCCTCTACCTGATATAAACTTCCAAATAAAGAAACACGAGTCTCAATCTGTCCTTGTGTATCGTCAAGGTCATTTTGATACGAGAAAGAATAGAGCTCTTTTAATAAAGTCGATAATTGGGTTTGGCTCACTCCTCCTAAAGTAAAATCAAGATCAGGTGAATACCGTTTTCGGCAAACAGTTGCGAAGTCGTACGAAAAGCCCTCCGTAAATGGGAGCAAGACCATCTCCGTATCAAAAGGAAGTTTCTGATCATCCTTTTTCATTAATTTCACAAATGACTGTGTAGTTTCAAACATCGATGCTTCATTTAGTTTTCTTAGCATCGGAAAATCAAGGACTCTCTTTGAACGATTATAGGAAACATGATTCAACACGGGAACTTCCCGACAAAGCTCAGATGCTGATACCGTTTCTGTTCTATTTTGCTGTCTGTCATCACATAGAATAGCTGGATTCATCCTGATTGGGATCACCGCATACACACTTTCCTCCTGCTGCGATAACCCAAGCAAATGATTCATCGGTCGATCAAGAAATTGATAACAAACCTTTGGGGAGAACCCCATCTGATTGGCCACTTCTAATGTTTGCCCAATAAGGACACCAGCATCTAACCCTTGGAGCCTGTAGGAAAAGTTATTGTATTTATAAAAATTTTTCCAAAAAACGGTCGAGACAAAAAGAGTGCAAAAACATTCTGAAACAGGAAGAGTATGCGCAAGACTTCTAGTTAAGTAGGAGTCAAAATTTCCTTCACGTAACAAAATTAGACGGTGATGAGCCACATCATAATGGTAAATTCCATTCGGAACTTCATCTAGCTTGATATATACATATAGTTCATTCGGATAGAGCGCCCCTCCAGAGGGTACAAATCTTCGTAGCGACCCAGTAAAGCTGATGGTTTTTTCCACCGATTCATCGATTATGGGAGATTGAGAGTATTGAGTGAGCCCGTATATATACCATAAAAAATGCCCCAGTTCTTCTAAATGAGGGGTATCTTCCAGTTTTTCCAGTGTGAACGGAACTTCTGCGGAAAGTGGCACCGCTGGCAAGTCACGATATAGCTTATAAGGAAGTGGTGCATCTTCCCAATCAACCTGCCAATCCGGCGGATAGATGTTATCCGTATCAAAATGCAGTTGATATAGAAAATAGTCAAGGTCCATATCTTTATCCTCCTACTCTTTGAAATTATGGGAACGGATGGGGATATGGATTTAGCTCTTCATACGTTAACGGTTCCTTCGCATACCCTAACTGCGTCGGTACCGTAAGTACCCTTTCCAACCCTTTCACACGAGTAAGGTGATGTCCAAATGTCATCGGTAGCATTCCAGGAATGATGACCTTTACACAGAATAATCCATTTCGTTTGGTTATCGGTGCAGACTGGTCAACAACAATGACATCAAGATTTAAATCGCGGAATCTCTGAAGAATCTCTTCAAGATCATCCTTCAAATCATTATGGGACGGTGGTTCTTTGAATTCCTCGGCAAACGTACGTAATGGACCATGATCCTTTAAGATAAAATTCAGTCGTTCCTCTGCTTCTCGCAGGCCGTATAACATACCATGATCCTCCATGTTACGGACTGCGAATGGGTCTTGCAGCATCCTTTCATAGGTCAGTCTGTTTGACTCTATTTTTTCATCATCCCTAAACATCATTCCCGCTAGCTCGAATATCGTGCTTTTTACAGCCCTGATCGGATCTGGGTTTGCACCAGCAGCACAAATGAGGTTGACGCCTTTGGATCTTCTGTTTTTTGCCACTGCCCAAACGCTCGGGATTCCATGTTCCATTGTCGAATTGTAAAAATAAAGGTCATGGTCGGCCACATCACGAATACGGTCCACCATCAGTTGTAATTCTTTATCGTTTGCCGAACGAAGATCAAGCCGTGGGAGAGGAAGTCTAGCATACCAGGTTAACAAAAACGAATCTCGTTCGACGACCTCCATAATCCCATGGAAAATGGCTTCCTCTAAACTCCCCCCTAATGCACATCCATTCGATGTTTCGTAGACAAAGCCCTCCCCACAACTTACACTATAATAGGCAAGTAACTCTGGAACCAAAATCGGACGTTCTTGTAAAAATGAGTAACCCCAGACCCAGTTCATTGGGGTTTCAGGATGAAACTTTTTGAACGGAAAATCTGGCTTTTCATATTGATCCTTTTCATGAACACCTATACTTGTGGGATTTAGGGCTATTTCTTGTAATTGATTATAACTCTCATGAACGACGGTCCTTTTTCCTCTAGGCTTGATTCCGCAATATCGCTCTAAGCCTTCCAAAATGGCCGTCAACTCACTGATTTCATAAGAATTCGTCCGGCCTGCTACTCCCTCATTCCCTCCAAAGAGAGGCATGTTCACTAAAACATCAGCAAACGGCAGTCTCAAATCCTGCATTTTCCCATTCATGAGCCCCGTACGAGAATCCAGGAAACCTTTGGCTAGCACCGTTTTTAATTCTTCCGTTGAACGACTGCGATACCCACCATTTATTTTAGGACTAGATTGCAAGTTTATTTGAGCTAATTCTGCTGTATCATTTGGTAATGAACTGCATATCGGACATGTTGGATCAGGTAAGAAAAAATGACTGGAGGTCGATAGTGTTCTTAGGCTCGTAATGTACATTTTTTCTTCTAAATTGCTGGATTCGCCTTGAAGAACCCTCCGTACTTCATTTGTGATCAATGTTGCCATTTGAAATAATCCCGAATGGGATATCCAAGCGTCCTGCACATTACTCTTCCCTTCTGCCCTACTTTCCTGAAACCTCCACATTTCTTCACGATCAGGACCCGCGATAATACGACGAATATCAGCACAGCAAGTACACCCCGTGGTATCAGGTCGTACCAATGGGCCAATGATTCCCTCTCCGAATGAAACACCCCCCCGAAGCCACGGCACCCCTAATGCCTGCATTCTTTTTTCCACTTTTGGATAATAAGATGGATTCCAGGCATCATGAAGCACTAGAACGAATTCTAATTCTTCGGATACCTCTTCTAAAATACTTTGACGGTTTAGAGAATGGGTTTCGGCTAATTGATGGTAGACAATATCCGCCAATAATCCCTTTCCATCCACTAGAATTTGAGCAGCCATTATAATCCCTCCTCTCGAATCTCTACACCAAACACTCCTGCCAGTTCTTCGTTTAAAAACGGTTCGAACGCAAGATCATAAACGAGTAATTCTTTGCCATTTTGGTGTAGGACCTGCATGGAAGATTGTAATAGTTCCAAACTGGTCATATCCTCACATGAGGGGATATAGAGTTTGAATTCCTTCTTTTCACGAAATACTTCCGGCTTCGTTTGATCTTCCACTACCATTGGATTTTGTTGGTGATTTTGTGTATTCAAAAGTGCTTGTTGTAATGCATTTCGCAATGCAAGTGTTAAATTTAATCCTGTACTTGTCATCCTTTTCCCATTCGTTCTTACACTTATGACAGGGAAACCTAATATATCCTCTTTCAAATCGATGATCGGTGTGCCGTTCAAGGTAGTAAGAGCATCAATATATACTCTGCATGCCTGGTCTTCAATGGAACCTAGCTGCAAATCAATCACGCCGTCTTGCATATCATCCATTCGGTTTCTCAATTTTTCATCTAAATAGGCCTGCAGTCCCCGACATATTGCCTCATCGGCGGTTTCTCCTGCTCCGATGCCAATTGTACCCTCCGTAAATTTAGCGTTTATCGAATCATCCTGATTCCGAACATAAAAATCGATCCATTTTGACACATACATTTCAATGCCCCTTAGTCCGGCATTTCTTTTTGCTTCCTCATGTGATAATCCAGTACAAATGACTTCCGGAAGAAGTTCTGCTGGTCCGTCAGATATGGGATTAACGGCTTGAACAAAACACTGTGCAAGAGGAAGTTGTGACAAATTTCGTTCCTCCCATGTATGAAAAATTCCAACCTCTTCAGAAGTTAAGTCACTAAAATAATCCAATAGACTATGTGGTGGGTTGTTTCGTTTCTCGTTCTGTTTCATTCGTATATCCAGGTCTTCAACCAATCTCGGCGCAACACTTGTCGACGTTACCAATGGGTGAGGGATGAATGATAACCATTCACCTTCTAAAGTTTCAGAATTAAGGAGATAAATTTGATTCGGGGATCCTACAATTCCGGTCACCTTTTTGAACAATTCAAATACAATGACATTTGTCAGAATGGCCCCCGTTGTTGAAGACACCATGTTCGGCTCCTGATCGGTTTGAATGGCAGTTTGATGAAGTCGGCGCCATGCAGACTCCCAACACCCATCTGATTCTGGATGAACAATTGGACCTGATAACCCTACTTGCCCTAAACAAATGGCAGGTAGCAATACCTTCCCTTCCTCTTTGCAAACGATATTAAGATCCCTTAGTTCATCTACATTCCCGTCCTGCGAGGCATATAAAATGTAATTATAAGGTCTTACGGCTTGTTTCCAAAACCTTTTATCGTCCCCATTTTCAAAAGGCACCTCCTGAATCTCCACCTCAGAGTCGATTTTGCGGGCATTCTGCATGAACTCATCTATCCGTTGGCGATTTGTAGGGATGGATTCCGTTACCAGAAAATTGATTTTTGGAAGTCCCGATTCGATTAATGAACGAATCAACGAAACGAGAATGGGACCAGATCCTACTACTAGAACGTTAGCCTGGCGGTATTCCTGAAAATGAAAGGCTCCAGAATCAACAAAATTCTCAATAAATTCAATTTGTGAAGCGTACTTTTCAATGATCTCATCCTTTAATTGATGAGGTCGGTCTTGACTTACATCTCGTACAAAGCCATTCTGTAACAGCGTTTCTCCAATCTCATATACTCTGTTCCGATAGGAGGCTGTTAACCCCGCTGTTAATTCACCCATTGTTTGCACTCCGTTGAACATTGGTAACAGTGTTTCAATCCACTGATAAATGGTGCCTCCCTTTATGCGGAATGAGTTTTCGTTATTTCTAAAATACACACCACCTTCTGGGTCAGGTAAATAAAATGTATCCCTCTTTACTTTTAGACGCATGGACGAGTCTAATTTTGTCATTACGCTCCTCCTTATTTCGAATCATCGCCGATTATGCACTATCATTCTATGTAGTTTTCTTTGTCCCATATGATAAAGCAAAAAGGAGTGCCCCTTCATACAGTCATGAAGGGGCACTTTTTTATCAATTAATCACTAATTTTCGTAAAGAACGACTAACCCCAACAGCTAAAACAGCTAGAACAACCATAACAACTGTAACAACTAAAACAACTAAATCCTCCGCAACGGTGAAAACCTCCACAACGATGGAAACCTCCACAACGGCCAAAGCCTCCGCAACGGCCAAAACCTCCACAACGGCCAAAGCCACCGATTCCGATACCAAATACGCGTGGATCGTCGCTATAAGAAACTGGTGTTAACTCACCAATTTGGTACGGGTCCATTTCTAAATTTTGTAACTCATGTTGAAAATTTTGCATATTAATCCTCCTCAAATTTGTTTTTTTCGGGCAAGAGAGAATGAAGACATGATGATATAAGGTTGCGAACTGAAATGATCAATATTCCGTATACTCTCTTCAACAAAATATGATTCTCGATAGGTGGTTGTTCCTGATGTCAAAGCCTATAATTCATGAAGGCTCTTTTCTGTGAAAATAAATTAAGGGTTTAAACCCTATCTTTTTTGATAACAATGTTAATAATTGAATTTAGTCAATAGGAAACTAGGGCTACCGTATTTTACGGTCTCCTGTATAACTTC
>Ga0182742_1002653_pt1 | contig 19375 bp, 19 predicted proteins | sample eDN5th37CBELigMG_FD_128880 | JGI IMG/M metagenome (GOLD analysis project Ga0182742, IMG submission 128880) | Enriched Miracle-Growth compost microbial communities from Emeryville, California, USA - eDNA 5th pass 37_C BE-Lig MG (version 2)... ... | reverse complement strand
GCAACCACAGCCGGCTTTTCGCGCTTCGGGGATTGCGCGAGGCTGACGTGACGGCGGCAAATTTCGCTATTTCCTTAGGATGGTCCCGGATTATGATTGCAGTGCGAAGCGGGGGTCTTACAATCGTGTGCCGAGACATTAGATAACAGGTCCAGAAGGCAGCCTCAGCCGGCGATAGCCGCGGGCAAGCGACTGAATCAAGGGAATGAACACGAATGGATGTGAGACGGGTTCGAATGCAGGATGGGGAAGGTGGCGGCGACACTCCCGGTCGCAGCACCTCCGTCATTACCCGCACGAAACCGAAGACGAAGAAACCGAGCCTTTATCGCGTCCTGCTTCTCAACGACGATTATACCCCCATGGAATTCGTGATCCACATTCTGGAGCGTTTCTTCCAGAAGGACCGGGAAGCGGCCACGCGGATCATGCTGCATGTGCATAATCACGGCGTAGGCGAGTGTGGCGTGTTCACCTACGAGGTTGCCGAAACCAAAGTGACACAGGTGATGGATTTCTCCCGCCAGCACCAGCACCCGCTGCAATGTGTCATGGAAAAGAAATGAGGAACGAACGTGCCAACATTTTCTGCCAGCCTTGAAAAGGCCCTCCACCAGGCACTGACCTATGCGAACGAGCGCCACCACGAATATGCGACGCTCGAACACCTCCTGCTCGCGCTGATCGACGACGGCGATGCGGCCGCCGTGATGGGCGCCTGCAACGTGAATCTCGACGTTCTGCGCAAGACCGTCACCGATTATGTCGACCATGACCTCGCCAACCTGGTGACGGGCTACGAAGAGGATTCCAAGCCGACCTCCGGCTTCCAGCGCGTCATCCAGCGCGCGGTGATCCATGTCCAGTCGTCCGGCCGCGAGGAAGTGACCGGCGCCAACGTGCTCGTCGCGATCTTCGCCGAGCGCGAGAGCCATGCCGCCTATTTCCTGCAGGAGCAGGAGATGACGCGCTACGACGCCGTCAACTTCATCTCGCACGGCATCGGCAAGCGACCCGGCACTTCCGAGCAGCGCCAGGTGCGCGGCGCGGATGACGCCGAGAACGAACCGAAGCAGACGCGCGGGGCGAACGAGCAGGAAGAGCCGGCCAAGAAGCAGGACGCGCTCACGGCCTACTGCGTCAATCTCAACGAGAAGGCCAAGGGCGGCAAGATCGATCCGCTGATCGGCCGCCATGCCGAGGTCAACCGCACGATCCAGGTTCTCTGCCGCCGCTCGAAGAACAACCCGCTCTATGTGGGCGATCCCGGCGTCGGCAAGACCGCCATCGCCGAGGGCCTTGCCAAGCGCATCGTCGAAGGCAAGGTGCCGGAGGCATTGCAGGACGCGACGATCTTCTCGCTCGACATGGGCACGCTTCTGGCCGGCACGCGCTATCGCGGCGACTTCGAGGAGCGGTTGAAGCAGGTCGTCAAGGAACTCGAAGACTATCCGGGCGCGGTGCTGTTCATCGACGAGATCCATACCGTCATCGGTGCCGGGGCGACCTCCGGCGGCGCGATGGATGCCTCGAACCTCCTCAAGCCGGCGCTCTCCTCCGGCGCGATCCGCTGCATCGGCTCGACGACCTACAAGGAATACCGCCAGTTCTTCGAGAAGGACCGGGCGCTCGTCCGTAGATTCCAGAAGATCGACGTCAACGAGCCGACCATCGACGACACGATCGAGATCATGAAGGGCCTGAAGCCCTATTTCGAGGAGTATCACAAGCTTCGCTACTCCAACGAGGCGATCAAGACGGCGGTGGAACTGTCGGCACGCTACATCAACGACCGCAAGCTGCCGGACAAGGCGATCGACGTGATCGACGAGACCGGCGCGGCCCAGATGCTGCTGCCCGCCGGAAAGCGCCGCAAGCTGATCACCGAGAAGGAGATCGAGGCGACGATCGCCACCATGGCCCGCATTCCGCCGAAGACGGTTTCCAAGGACGACGAGCAGGTGCTCGCCAACCTCGACAAGGAACTGCGCTCGGTCGTCTACGGCCAGGACCTCGCCATCGAGGCGCTGTCCTCGGCGATCAAGCTGTCGCGCGCCGGCCTTCGCGAACCGAACAAGCCGATCGGCTGCTACCTGTTCTCCGGCCCTACCGGCGTCGGCAAGACGGAAGTCGCCAAGCAGCTTGCATCGTCGCTCGGCGTCGAGCTGCTGCGCTTCGACATGTCGGAATACATGGAGCGGCACACGGTCTCGCGCCTGCTCGGTGCGCCTCCCGGCTATGTCGGCTTCGACCAGGGCGGCCTCCTGACCGATGGCGTCGACCAGCATCCGCATTGCGTGCTCTTGCTCGACGAGATCGAGAAGGCGCATCCGGACCTCTACAACATCCTGTTGCAGGTCATGGACCACGGCTCGCTGACCGACCATAACGGCAAGAAGATCGACTTCCGCAACGTCATCCTGATCATGACGACCAATGCGGGCGCCTCCGACATGGCCAAGGCCGCCATCGGCTTCGGCTCGTCGAAGCGCGAGGGCGAGGACATGGAGGCGATCAACCGCCTGTTCACGCCGGAATTCCGCAACCGCCTCGATGCGATCATCCCGTTCGGCTCGCTGCCGACGCCGGTCATCCATCAGGTCGTGCAGAAATTCGTCATGCAGTTGGAAACCCAGCTTGCCGAGCGCAACGTCACCTTCGATCTCCAGCCGGAGGCGATCGCCTGGCTGGCGGAGAAGGGCTACGACGAGAAGATGGGCGCCCGCCCGCTGGCGCGCGTCATCCAGGAGAACATCAAGAAGAAGCTTGCCGACGAGATCCTCTTCGGCAAGCTGAAGAAGGGCGGCGTGGTGCGCGTTTCCGTCGGCGAGAAGGAAGACGGCTCGAAGGGCCTCATCCTCGATGCCGTTCCGGAGACAGCGCCGATCAAGCCCAAGGCCGAAATCGCCGAACGTCCCGCCAAGCCGGCAAAGCCGCGCAAGGTGAAGGAAACGGTATCCGCCGAGACAGCGCCTGCCAAGGCGAAGTCGTCGAAGAAGGCGACCGAGGCCAAGGGTGAACAGCCGAAGGACGAGCCGCCGCGCAAATCCGGCGCGGTTCCGAAGGTGCCGCGCAAGAAGTGACGGTGCGATGAAACGTATAGGCCGGGCAGGCGACTGCCCGGCCTATATTGTTGAAGGCGTGGGGCAAACCTCTCCGCGTCACGGCCAAGCCTGATCAACCAAGCTCCATCCGAGCGGGCAGGCGAGGACCATCGACAAACCGGCCGGCGGGCAACGCCCGGTTTTCCTTTGCTGCAAGAGAATCGATGACCGCCGCTGCCGAAGAACGTCTGTCTCAAAAACACTGGTTCCTGGTCGGCATGCGCGGCATTTTCAGCCTGCCGGCCATCGTCATCACGCTGTCCTTCGTCGGCTTTGCGGCATTGACGGCCGAGGCGAAGATTCCCGTCGAGCAGGTCATGTTCATGACCGGCATCGTCTGGGCGCTGCCGGCAAAAGTGATCCTCGTCGGCTCCATGCTTTCCGGCGCTCATATCGCGACCGCATTCCTGGCGGTGACGCTTTCGTCCGTGCGCATGATGCCGATGGTCGCTTCCCTCGTGCCCGAGATCCGCACCAGCCGCACGCCGACATGGCTGCTGCTCATCCTCTCGCACTTCGTCGCCATCACCGCCTGGGTCTTCGCCATGGAGCGGGTGCCCGCCGTGCCGCGCGGCGGGCGTGTCGCCTTCTTCGCCGGGTTCGGCGTGACGCTGACCTTTGTCAATGTGCTGCTGGTCGGTCTCGTCTACGGCGCCGTCACGGAATTCCCGCCGATCGTCTCCGGCTGCCTGTTCTTCCTGACGCCGGTCTATTTCCTGACCTCCATCTGGATCTCGGCGCGACACCGGGTGATCTACTGGGCGCTCGGCATGGGGCTTGGGCTCGGCTGGCTCTTCGCCGTGATCGCGCCGGAATACGATATCCTTCTGGCCGGCGTGATCGGCGGCACGCTTGCCTGGTGGGGGGAACGGACGTTGCGGCGAAGGGAGGCCCGCCGATGAGCTTCGACGGCCTCTGGCCCTACGTCTTCATCGCGGTCGCCGGCTGGCTGGCGACCGACCTGTGGCGCTGGGCGGGCGTGCTCGCCGGCAATCGCATCGACGAGCGGTCGGAGCTTCTCAACTGGGTGCGGGCGGTGGCGACGGCGCTGGTGGCGGCGGTCATCGCCAAGATGACCGTCTTCCCGACCGGCACGCTGGAAGCCTCGCCCCTCTTGCTGCGGCTTGCCGCCGTGGTGTTCGGCGCGGTCTTCTTCTTCCTCGGCGGCCGCTTCCGGCAGATCGCCGGCATCGCCGCGGCCATCGCCTTTCTTGCCGCGGGGCTTGCCTTGCTGGGGTTTTGAGGCGGCGATTCCATGTGGGGCTTTGCCCCTCACCCTAACCCTTTCCCCGCAAGCGGGGAGAGGGGACGTTCCCCGCCAACGGTCATTGGTTGAGGAAACCGGTGCATCCTATCCCTTCTCCCCGCTTGCGGGGAGAAGGTGCCGGCAGGCGGATGAGGAGCCGCGCGATACGTTAGTTCCCGAGCGCCCGGCGCAGCTTTTGCGCATTGGCCGCCAGCACGCCCTGGTCCTCCATCGTGCCGGTATGGGGCTTCAGCGGCACGCCCTCAAGGCGCGGGATGATGTGGAAGTGCAGGTGATAGACGGTCTGGCCGGCGGCCGGTTCGTTGAACTGGATCACCGTGACGCCGTCTGCCTCGAAAGCCTCCTTCGCCGCGACCGCCACCTTCTGCACGACGGGGATCAGGCGCGTCAGCGTCTGCGGATCCGCATCGAGCATGTTGCGCGACGGCGCCTTGGGAATGACGAGCGCATGCCCGTTGGCCTGCGGCATCACATCCATGAAGGCGACGCTATGTTCGTCCTCGTAGACGCGATGCGATGGGATTTCGCCGCGCAGGATTTTTGCAAAGATGTTGTCGGTGTCGTAGGCGCTCATGCTCGTCTCCGGTGATGCTCAATCTTGGTCGTCGTGCCCCCGGCGGAAGGGGCCGTGTTCGGAAAGATATTCGCCCATGGCTTCCACGTCGCGACGCTCGCGGTCGAGATAGTCCGCAATGGCACGGCGAAGCCCGGGGTGGGCGATATAGTGGGCGGAATGGGTGGTGACCGGCAGATAACCGCGCGCCAGCTTGTGCTCACCCTGCGCGCCGGCCTCGACCCGGGCCAGCCCCTTCTCGATCGCGAAATCGATTGCCTGGTGATAGCACACCTCGAAATGCAGGAAGGGATGATCCTCGATGCAGCCCCAATGCCGTCCATAGAGCGCATCACCACCGATGAAGTTGATCGCCCCGGCTATATAGCGGCCGTTCCGTCTTGCCATGACCAGCAGGATGTCGTCTGCCATGCGCTCGCCGATCAGGCTGTAGAAGCGGCGATTGAGATAGGGCCGGCCCCATTTGCGGCCGCCGGTGTCCATGTAGAAGGCGAAGAACTGGTCCCAGATTGCCTCGGTCAGGTCGGCGCCGGTCAGCCAGTCGATTTCGATGCCGTGCTCCAGCGCCGCGCGGCGCTCCTTCTTCAGGGCCTTGCGCTTGCGCGAGGCGAGCGTTTCGAGAAAGTCCGCATGCGAGCCGTAGCCGTCGTTGAGGAAATGGAACTGCTGGTCGGTGCGGTGCAAGTAGCCTGCAGCCTCGAAGACCGGCATTTCCTCGTCCGGCACGAAGGTCGAATGTGCCGAGGAGACGCCGTGCCGGCGGGTGAGTTCCTTCAACCCTTCGGCAAGCGCCGCCTGCGTTTCGATGACGGAAGTTCCGCTGCGGTGAAGCAGCCGCGGCCCGGTGGCCGGCGTGAAGGGGATGGAGGCCTGGAGCTTTGGGTAATAGTGCCCGCCGGCCCGTTCGAAGGCGTCGGCCCAGCCGTGGTCGAACACATATTCACCCTGGCTGTGATTCTTGAGATAGACGGGCAGGGCGCCGGCAAGCGCGCCGTCCGCGCCCTCCAGCAGCAGATGCTGGCCGAGCCAGCCGGTTTCCGCGACGGCGCAGCCCGATTCTTCGAGCGAGGAGAGGAAGGCGTGGCTGACGAAGGGATTGTAGGGCACCTGCGCATCGCCCCGGCAGGCGCCGGCAAGACGCCCCCAGTCTTCCGCCCAGATATCGGCGAAATGCGTTTCGACGCGAATGCGCACCGCTCCTTCCATCGTCAGGCGGTCAAAGGCTCGCGCGGATCGAAGCCTTCGAAAGTCATCTGATCCGCATTGTTGACCGTGATCGTGCGCGCCTCGTCGTCGCGAACGGTCCAGGTGATGATCTGCCGGCCGAGATCGCGCTGTCGGCTGATGAACTCGTTCGGCAGATGGCCGTAGTAATAGGAGATGAAGTCCAGCCCGAGCTGCATTGCCTCCTCATGCACGGCAAAATTCTCAGGCCGCGAACCCTCCGCCGTCAGGCCGACGGGCCGGCTCGTGCCGATTTCCTTGAGATCCTTCAAAAGCCAGTGATCGAAGCTCATCAGCGCGACGGGGCCGTCATAATCCTCTATCGCATCGAGCACGGCGAGGGCAAAGCCCTCGTCGTCTTCTTTCCGGCCCTTGAGTTCGAGCACCAGCGGCACACGGCCCCCCACGCGGTCGAGAAGCTGCTTCAGCGTCGGCACGCCGTCTTCCGTGCCGCCGATCTTCAGGAGACCGAGTTCGGCGGCGGTGCGCTGTCGCACGTCGCCGGCGACGCCGCAAAGGCGCTTCAGGTCGTCGTCATGGAAGACGACGGGAATGGCGTCGGCCGAATATTGCAGGTCGCATTCTATGGCAAAGCCCGCATCGACAGCGCGGTCGAAGGCCGAGAGCGTGTTTTCCCAAACCCTGCGGTTGAGGTCATGATAGCCGCGGTGGGCGATCGGCCGCTCTGTCAGCCAGTTGAACTTGTGCATCAGGCGATTTCCATGATGGCGTCGATCTCGACGGCCGCATTGAGCGGAAGCGCGGCCATGCCGACGGCGGCCCGGGCGTGTTTTCCCGCCTCGCCCAGCGCGCCGACGAGGAAATTCGATGCGCCGTTGATGACGAGGTGCTGCTCGACGAAATCGGGCGCGGAGGCCACGAAGCCGTTGATCTTGATGATGCGCTTGATGCGGGAAAGGTCGCCGAGCGCGGCCTTGGCCTGGGCGAGAAGGCCGAGCGCGCACAGTTCCGCCGCCTTCTGGCCGCCGGGCACGTCGACATTCCTGCCGAGATGGCCGGTGACGGCGAGCTTGCCGTCGAGCATCGGGAGCTGGCCGGAGATGTGGAGCACGTTGCCGCTGATGACGAAGGGCACGTAGTTTGCGGCCGGCGCTGCCGCCACGGGGATGTCGTAGCCCAGTTCCTTGACGCGGTTTTCGATTTCAGCGGACATTGCGGTCTCCGTTTCTGGTCGCCTGCCTATAGATAGGGTCGGCCGGGCTCGACTGTGAGGGGCATTGCGGCAAGAGGCGCCGCAATGTTGGAAATGAATGCGGCATGGCGCGGATATTGCCTCGCTTTTGCCGGAAGAGTTCATATAACATCGCGACCGACTTCAACAGGAGGAAACGGATGTTTCGTTCAGCCTTTGTCGCGGCCCTCACGGCCGGGGCATGCTTTGCCGGCAGCGGCGTCACCTGCGCCTTTGCCACGCCGGCGACCGGGCTTGCGCCGCACCGCGCCGTCTATGACCTCCAGCTCAAGGATGCCTCCGAACGGTCCGGTATCGCCGGCATGTACGGCCGCATGGTCTATGAGTTCAACGGCAGCCCGTGCGACGGCTACACGGTGAGCTTCCGCTTCGTCACCCAGGTCAATACCGGCGAGGAGACGCGGCTTACCGACCAGCAGACCACCACCTACGAGGACCTTAAGGGCGGCAGCTTCCGCTTCCTCACCCGCTCCTTCACGGATGAGAAGCTCGACAAGGAGGTGCGCGGCTCGGCGCGTGAGAACAAGGACGGCGTCAGCGTCGACCTGACGGAACCGGACGCCAAAAAGATCGAGCTTGCCGCAAGCCGCTTCCCGACCGAGCATATGCTCGATGTCATCGATCACGCGCGAAAGGGCGAACGCTTCTTCGAATCGCGCATCTTCGACGGCTCGGATTCGGGCGACAAGACGCTGATGACCACCTCCGTCGTCGGCAAGAAGACGATGCCGAAGGCGGGCGATCCCGATGCCGCCAGGGCGGGAAGCTTCTCCAAGGAAGCCTTCTGGCCCGTCTCCATCGCCTATTACAACGATACGAGCGATGGCGATGCCCTGCCGGTCTATCGCATGTCGTTCAAGCTCTACGAGAATGGAATCACCCGCGACCTGACCATGGATTACGGTGAGTTCTCGCTGACCGGCAAGCTCGCCAAGCTGGAGCTGTTCAAGCAGCAGGAGTGCAAGTAGCCCGCCGCGACCGGCAATCCTTCGGCCTTCGCCGATGGAATTCGGCGGGTATCCCAGCCTCCTTCTCCCCGGCGGGAAGAAGGTCGCAGGCCGAATTCTTGGAACGACATGGCCGTATCCCTGCGTAGAGGCAGGAGGCGGGAATCGCGCACTTGGACGGCGCGTCGGTACATTTTTCCCCCGCCGCCCTTGATTTGCCGGGAAAGTGCGGTTAAGGGGCAGCCATTCCACACGTGAGGCATGGGATTGTCCGGGAGAAATCCGGGCGGTTCCGCCGGTGGCATTTCCGAAGGAAGTGCTGGTCGCCTTGCGGAGGTTCAACCGGAAAAGGAGAAAAAGGCATGGCATTGCCTGATTTCAGCATGCGCCAGCTTCTGGAAGCTGGTGTTCACTTCGGCCACCAGACCCATCGCTGGAACCCGAAGATGAAGCCGTACATCTTCGGCGACCGCAACAACGTTCACATCATCGACCTGGCTCAGACCGTTCCGATGCTGTCGCGCGCCCTTCAGGTCGTGTCCGACACCGTCGCCGGCGGCGGCCGCGTCCTCTTCGTCGGCACCAAGCGCCAGGCATCCGAGATCATCGCCGATGCCGCCAAGCGTTCGGCCCAGTACTATGTCAACGCCCGCTGGCTCGGCGGCATGCTGACGAACTGGAAGACGATCTCCAACTCGATCCAGCGCCTGCGCAAGCTCGACGAGATCCTGAACTCGGAAGGCTCCGGCTATTCCAAGAAGGAACGCCTGACCCTCGAGCGCGAACGCGAGAAGCTTGAAAAGGCCCTCGGCGGCATCCGCGACATGGGCGGCACGCCGGACCTGATGTTCATCATCGATACCAACAAGGAATCGATCGCCATCCAGGAAGCCAAGCGTCTCGGCATCCCGGTCGTCGCCATCATCGATTCGAACTGCGATCCGGATCCGATCGACTTCCCGATCCCCGGCAATGACGACGCCTCGCGCGCCATCGCCCTTTATTGCGATCTGGTCGCCCGCGCCGCCATCGACGGCATCGCGCGTCAGCAGGGCGCTTCCGGCCGCGACCTCGGCGCCTCCGCCGAAACCCCGGTCGAACCGGAACTCGAAGCCGAAGCATAAGGCCAGGGCCGGAGCGAAGCGTTCGCTCCCGCTTTCCCATCCGACCGAGGCCAGAGAGACGATCCCTGGCCTCGGCGTATTTGAAGATCCCGTCTGCCCACGATCCACCGGATCGCGTTTGCGGCGACGGGCGGAGGTGATCTTCATCACCCTGTCATATTTCCGGGTACATTCGTTCCCAAAACCTTGAGTTCGCCGAGGTTTTCCGGCGGCACGCAACAAGAACCGACAAGAGGCTCACAATGGCTGAAATCACCGCTGCACTGGTGAAGGAACTGCGCGAAAAGTCCGGCGCAGGCATGATGGACTGCAAGAAGGCGCTGGCTGAGAACAACGGCGACATCGAAGCGGCAATCGATTGGCTGCGCGCCAAGGGCATCGCCAAGGCCGACAAGAAGTCGGGCCGCACCGCTGCCGAAGGCCTGATCGGCGTCGCCAGCTCCGGCACCAAGGCCGTCGTCGTCGAAGTCAACTCCGAAACCGACTTCGTCGCCCGCAACGATGCCTTCCAGGCGATGGTCCGCGGCGTCGCCGACGTGGCGCTCACCACCGACGGCACCGTCGAAGCCGTTGGCGCCGCCACCTATCCGGCGACCGGCAAGTCGGTCACCGACACGATCAAGGATGCCGTCGCCACCATCGGCGAGAACATGAATCTCCGCCGTTCGGCTGCCCTGTCGGTCGAAGACGGCGTCGTCGCGACCTACATCCACAATGCCGCTGCCGACCGTCTCGGCAAGCTCGGCGTGCTCGTCGCCCTCAAGTCGACCGGCGACAAGGAAGCCCTGAATGCCATCGGCCGTCAGGTCGCCATGCACATCGCTGCAACGGCTCCGCTCGCCATCCGCGCCGAGGAAGTCGACGCTGCCGTCGCCGAACGCGAACGCAACGTCTTCATCGAGCAGTCCCGCGCTTCCGGTAAGCCGGACAACATCATCGAGAAGATGGTCGAAGGCCGCATGCGCAAGTTCTTCGAGGAAGTCGCACTGCTGTCGCAGGCTTTCGTCATGAACCCCGACCTCACCGTCGGCGCTGCCGTCAAGGAAGCGGAAAAGACCGTCGGCGCGCCGATCGAAGTCACCGGCATGGCCCGTCTTCTGCTCGGCGAAGGCGTCGAGAAGGAAGAATCGGACTTCGCCGCCGAAGTCGCCGCGGCCGCCAAGGGCTGATTTTCTTAATCCCGACCGGGAAAAGAGGAGGGCGCCGCGTGACAACGCGGCGCCCTTCGTGTATCGGGCTTGCCGAAATGCCTGCCCCGAAATTTCTCTGCGGCGATGGCTGCCCTCAAGCGGGACCGCCTCGGTTCTGCCCGGCTGCCGGTTCGGGCAACGGCACACGAGTTCAGGAGCGACCATGACGGCCAAGCCAATCTACAAACGTGTTCTGCTGAAAGCCTCCGGCGAGGCGCTGATGGGGTCGCAGGGTTTCGGCATCGATGTCGCGGTGGCCGACCGGATCGCTTCCGATATCGCCGAGGCGCGGGCGCTCGGCGTCGAGGTGGGCGTGGTCGTCGGCGGCGGCAACATCTTCCGCGGCGTGGCGGTTGCCTCCAAGGGCGGAGACCGGGTGACCGGCGACCATATGGGCATGCTGGCGACCGTCATCAACGCGCTGGCGCTCGCAACCTCGCTGCGCAAGCTCGATATCGACACCGTGGTGCTTTCCGCGATCGCCATGCCGGAAATCTGCGAGAGCTTTTCCCAGCGCGCGACGCTCTACCATCTCTCGCTCGGCCGGGTGGTTATCTTCGCCGGCGGCACGGGCAACCCGTTCTTCACCACCGATTCCGCCGCCGCCCTTCGCGCCGCCGAAATGAGCGCCGAAGCGATCTTCAAGGGCACGCAGGTCGACGGCATCTATTCCGCCGATCCGAAGAAGGATCCGTCCGCCACGCGCTTCGATCGCCTCACCCATAGCGAAGTGCTGGAAAAGGGCCTTGCCGTCATGGATGTGGCGGCGGTCGCCCTTGCGCGCGAGAATGCCATTCCGATCATCGTCTTCTCCATCCATGAAAAGGGCGGTTTTGCGGAAATATTGACCGGTGGCGGACGCGGGACCATCGTAACCGACAACTGATTCTTGAGGCACGCACGTTCGTGCGGCCGCCTATGAAAACGGGAGTATCCGATGAGCGAAGGCATTGACCTGAAGGAACTGAAGCGCCGCATGGACGGTGCGATCAACGCATTCAAGAATGACATCGCGTCGCTGCGCACCGGCCGCGCCTCGGCCAATGTGCTCGATCCGGTGCAGGTCGAAGCCTATGGTTCGCGCGTGCCGCTGAACCAGGTCGCCAACATCTCCGTTCCCGAACCACGCATGCTTTCGGTCTCCATCTGGGACAAAAGCATGGTGGGCGCCGTCGAGCGCGCCGTTCGCGAATCGAATCTCGGCCTCAACCCGATCGTCGACGGGCAGAACCTGCGCATTCCGCTGCCCGAGCTCAACGAAGAGCGTCGCAAGTCGCTGGTAAAGGTTGCCCATGACTATGCCGAAAAGGCCAAGGTCGCGATCCGCCATGTGCGCCGCGACGGCATGGACGACCTCAAGAAGGCCGAGAAGGACGGTACGATCGGTCAGGACCTTTCCCGCGCCCAGTCGGAAAGGGTGCAGAAGATGACGGATGAAACGATTTCCGATGTCGATCGCTTGCTTGTCGAGAAGGAAAAGGAAATCATGCAGGTCTGAGGCCATGGCCGCCTGCTTTCGTCTCTCCGTTCCGGATTGCTCATGAACCAGCTTTCGCCCAGCACCGCACCGGCACACGTCGCCATCATCATGGACGGCAACGGCCGCTGGGCGAACGCACGCGGCCTGCCGCGCGCCATGGGCCATCGCAAGGGTGTGGAAGCCGTTCGCGAGGCCGTTCGAACAGCTGCCGAAAACGGCGTGCGCTACCTCACGCTCTTTGCCTTCTCTTCGGAGAACTGGAGCCGGCCGCAGAGCGAGATCTCCGATCTGATGGGCCTCCTGAAGACCTTCATAAGACGCGATCTTGCGATCCTCCATCGCGAGAACGTGCGCATCCGTGTCATCGGCGACAAGACGAACCTGTCGGGCGACATCCTTCCGCTGCTGCTGGAGGCGGAGGAGACGACCCGCGCAAATACCGGAATCACCCTGGTTATCGCCTTCAATTACGGCTCGCGCGACGAGATCGCCCGCGCCACGCGCCTGTTGGCTGCAGAGGTCGCGGCCGGCCGGCTCGCGCCGGCGGAGATCACCTCGGAGCGCATCGGCGCATCGCTCGATACCGCGGGCATTCCCGATCCCGATCTCATCATCCGCACAAGCGGTGAGGAGCGGCTGTCGAATTTCCTGCTTTGGCAGGGTGCCTATGCCGAGTTGATGTTCATTCCGGAGTTCTGGCCTGATTTTTCCCGTGAGACATTCGTCGCCGCCCTGTCGCGCTATGCCTTGCGCGAACGGCGCTTCGGCGGCCTCCAGCCGGCAAATTCCCTTGCGGTGGGTTCGTAATGCGCAGTGAACTTGGTCTGCGCATCCTGTCCGGCATCGTCCTTGCCGTGGTCGTGCTCGCCGCGACATGGCTCGGTGGCTTTGCCTTCCGCTTGCTCGCCTCGGCCATCGGGCTTCTCGTCTATTACGAATGGTCGACGATCACCCGCCTGCCGGAGACGGATTTCCGTGCCAATGCGTTCGGCTGGCTGACGGTGGCCGTCATCGCCGCGATGGTGGTCTTCGGCGCGGATGAATTCGCCCTGCCGGTGCTGATCGGCGCGACCGTGGTCGGCATCGTCTACGCCGTTATGCTGAAGGGAAGCGGCTGGCTTGCCGGCGGCATCGTCTATTCGGGCCTCACGGCCATTTCGCTTGCCGCCATCCGCGGCGACACCGCGCACGGCTTTGCCGCCATGCTCTTCATCTTCGCCGTCGTCTGGGCGACGGATATCCTTGCTTATTTCGTCGGCCGTGCCATCGGCGGGCCGAAGCTGGCGCCGCCGATCTCACCGGGCAAGACATGGTCGGGTGCCGTAGGCGGGGCGGTTTCCGCCGTCATCGCCGGCACGCTCGTCTACATGGCCTTCTTTCCGCTGAACGGGATAGGGGTGCCCGTCGTCGCGCTGGTTCTGTCGATCTTCAGCCAGGTCGGCGACCTTTTCGAATCCTTCATCAAGCGCCGGTTCGGCGTGAAGGATTCCAGTCGTCTCATTCCGGGCCATGGCGGCGTCATGGACCGGGTGGACGGCCTTGTTTTCGCCTGTTTCGCCGCGTTCCTCATTGCGATGGGCGACGCGATCGTGTCGGGTACGGCGAACACGCCGGCCGGCGTGTTCCTTTTCGGCCCTTAGCGGCGACGACAGACTGAGGTTTGGATCATGGAAATGCTGGCCGGCTCCGTTGGCTTCTTGACGGGCTATATCATTCCCTTCCTGATCGTGCTGACGCTCATCGTCTTCGTGCACGAGATGGGCCACTATCTGGCCGGCCGCTGGTCGGGCATCGGCATCACCGCCTTTTCGGTCGGTTTCGGGCCGGAGCTTTTCGGCTTCACCGACCGGCACGGCACGCGCTGGAAGCTTTCCGCCATTCCGCTCGGCGGCTATGTAAAATTCCTCGGCGACGACGATCCGGCCTCCATTCCCGACTATGACGCGGTCGCCACGCTGCCCGAAGAGGTGCGCAAGCACACCTTCCTCGGCGCGGCCCTGTGGAAACGCGCGATCACCGTCGCCGCCGGGCCCATTGCCAATTTCGTGCTGGCCATCGCCATCTTCGCCGTGATGCTCTCCATCTACGGCCGGCAGATCGCCGACCCGATCGTCGCGGAAGTCCGGCCCGACAGCGCGGCGGAGGCGGCGGGCGTTCATCCCGGTGACCTGCTCGTCGCGCTCGACGGACATCACGTTACCACCTTCGACGACGTACGCCGCTACGTCAGCGTCCGCCCGGAGCTTGAGATCCGGGTGACGGTGCGCCGCGACGGCAAGGACATGGACCTGTCCATGGTGCCCAAGCGCACCGAAATCACTGATCAGTTCGGCAACAAGATCGAACTCGGCCTGATCGGCATCGTCACCAACCAGGAAACCGGCAATTTCCGTGTCATCGAATACGGCCCCATCGAGGCCGTGGGGCAGGGCGTGGTGCAGAGCTGGCACATCGTGACCGGCACCTTCGACTATCTTTCGAATCTCCTGACCGGCCGCATGAAGGCCGACCAGCTCGGCGGGCCCATCCGCGTGGCGCAGGCGTCCGGCCAGATGGCGACGCTCGGTGTTGCGGCACTGCTGCAGCTCGCCGCTGTTCTGTCTGTTTCCATTGGACTTTTGAACCTGATGCCGGTCCCGGTACTTGATGGCGGCCATCTGATGTTCTATGCGGTGGAGGCTATCCGGGGCAGGCCTGTCGGGCCCGGGGCGCAGGAGATCGCATTCCGCATCGGCATGGCGCTGGTGCTCATGCTGATGGTTTTCGCGACCTGGAACGACATCTCCATGCTTCTCGGCTGAAGTTTGCCGGTGATGCCGGCAGTAAATTGTAGGAGGAGCCGCGGTTCGACGGGCAGTCTTGCTAAGAGTCTGTTTACTGTAATGAAACGGATGTAGTGACCTTCGGGCCACGGTTTGAATTGAAGTAAACAGAAATTAACGCGTGACCTTGCTTGTATGGCAAAAGCGGTTAAAACGGCAAACGTGACCGGACTCGGGCGCGAGCCCGCCGGGACGTTGAAACGAAGGTAAGTAGTGAAGATGAAAGCTGGTTCAAACTTTTTGAACGCCGTGTCGGCCGTTGCATTGTCGGCCAGTATGGTAGTCACGGGCGGCTCTTTTGCCACGCTTGTCTCCGCCACCGTCGCCGAGGCGGCCGTCATTCGCAGCATCCAGGTGCGCGGGGCCTCTCGCGTGAGCGCGGATACGGTCAAGGCGAACCTCACCATCACGCCCGGCCAGAATTTCTCGAATGCCGACATCGACGCTTCCGTGCGGCGCCTTTTCGCGACCGGCTACTTTTCGGATGTGAAGATCTCGGTTGCCGGCAGCACGCTCGTCGTTACGGTCGACGAGAACCAGCTCATCAACCAGGTCGTCATCAACGGCAACCGCAAGATCAAGGACGAGAAGCTCACGCCCATCCTGCGTTCGCAGTCGCTCGGCCCTTACAGCGAAACGGCGATCGAAGCCGACAAGCAGGCGATCCGCGAAGCCTATGCCTCCATCGGCCGCAGCGACGCCACTGTCACGACCCAGGTCTACCCGCTCGGCAATGGCCGCGTGAACGTGGCCTTCGTCGTCGATGAAGGCGACCGCACGAAGATTTCCCAGATCAATTTCGTCGGCAACCAGGCCTACAGCAACAGCCGCCTGCAGTCCGTCATCGTCACCAAGAAGTCGAACTTCCTTTCCTTCCTGACCCGCAAGGACGTCTATAGCGAGGAGAAGCTGCGCGCTGACGAGGAGGCGCTGCGCCAGTTCTACTTCAACAACGGTTATGCCGACTTCCGCGTCGTCTCGTCGGAAGCCGTCCTCGACGAGGCGTCGAACGAATATGTCGTCACCTTCACGGTCGACGAAGGCCAGCGCTACAACTTCGGCGACGTCAATGTCGAATCGACGGTCGAAGGCATCGATGCCGACGAACTGAAGAACCTCGTCGAATCGCGCCCGGGCAAGACCTATCGCGCCCGCGACGTGCAGGACACGATGTCGGAGATCTCCAAGCGCGTCGCCGCGAACGGCTATCCGTTCGCCCGCGTGACGCCGCGCGGCAACCGCGACCTCGGCAACGGCACCATCGCCGTCGATTACCTTGTCGACCAGGGCGAACGCGCCTATGTCGAGCGCATCGAGATCCGCGGCAACACCCGCACGCGCGATTACGTCATCCGGCGCGAATTCGATATCGGTGAAGGCGATGCCTTCAACCAGGAAGTCATCACGCGCGCCAAGCGCCGTCTCGAGGCGCTCGGCTATTTCTCGACCGTCAACATCACCACGGCCCCGGGCAGTGAGCCCGACCGCGTGGTGCTGGTCGTCGACGTTCAGGATCAGTCGACGGGTTCGTTCGGTATCGGCGCCGGCTACGAGACGGGCAGGAATGCCGGCTTCAAGCTGGAAGCCTCGATCGAAGAGAAGAACTTCCTCGGCCGTGGCCAGTATATCCGCGTCGCTGCCGGTGGCGGCGAGCATTCGCGCGACTATAACCTGTCCTTCACCGAGCCCTATTTCCTCGGCTACCGTCTGGCCGCGGGCTTCGACGTCTTCAAGAACGAAGATGACAGCGAAGATTACTATAGCGTCGATACGCAGGGCTTCTCGCTGCGCGTGACGGCTCCGATCACGGAAGACCTGTCGACGTCGCTGCGCTACAACTACACGAAGCTCAAGTACAAGTCGGGCGATCTCGACGAACTGTCTTCGCCCTACCAGTACGCCGTCACGAACGGCCCGTGGGTTCGCTCTTCGATCTCGCACAGCCTGACCTACGACACGATCGATGATCGCACGCTGCCTCGCGACGGCATCTTCGCCCAGATCACGCAGGAATTCGCCGGTCTCGGCGGGGATTCCGAATATTACAAGATCTCGGGCAAGGCGCGTTACTTCCATACGCTTCTGGAGGATGCGGACGTCATCGGCTCGCTCGCCGTCACCGGCGGCCATGTCTGGGGTCGCGGAACGATGAAGGTCTTCGACCAGTTCTCGATCTCTGCCAACGATCTGCGCGGCTTCGAATCGGGCGGTATCGGCCCGCGTGCGACTTCGACGGACGATTCGCTGGGCGGCACGACCTATTTCACGGCGTCCGCGGAAGCATCGTTCCCGCTGCCGTTCATCGCGCGTGATGCCGGCCTGCGTGGCGCGGTCTTCGTCGATGCCGGCACGCTTTACGGCAACGACCTCAAGACTGTTGCCGCCGACAGGGTGCGCGGCACGGATATGAGCCTGCGCGCCTCGGTCGGCGCCTCGATCATCTGGGCGTCGCCATTCGGTCCGCTGCGTGTCGACTACGCTGTTCCGGTCAAGAAGGAATCCTTCGACGAGGTGCAACGCTTCAAGTTCGGCATCGCGACCCAGTTCTGAGGCCGGCAGTCCAGAACTGCGACGAAACGGACGTTCTGGAGTCGTGCCTATGGAGCATAACTGGTTCTTTCCGCCCCATGACGGGATTCGTCTGGGAGACCTGGCGGCAGCGCTTGGGGCGGAGCTTGTCGATGAGGCCCATGCCGATCGCGTCGTGCGCAGCGTGGCGCCCGTCAACCGGGCGAAAGACGGCGACCTCTGCTATATCCTGTCCCGTAAGTTCCGCGCCGAGCTCGATACGAGCGCGGCGACGGCTATCTTGTGCGACCGCGCACTGGTCTCGCTGATTCCGGCGCATATCGCGGTTCTTGTTTCCACACGTCCGCACACCGCCTTTGCCCGTGCCGGCGAGCTGCTGCATCCCGAAGCCATGCGCCCCGAGCCTATGACGTCCGTACCGGCCGGCATTGCGTCCGGCGCTTATGTCGATCCCGGGGCACGGCTGGAAGCGGGTGTATCCGTCGAACCCATGGCGGTGATCGGCAAGGGGGCGGAGATCGGCGAAGGCAGTCATATCGGGCCCGGCGCCGTCATCGGCCCCGGCGTCCGGATCGGTCGGAACTGTACCATCGCCGCCGGTGCGACGATCCAGTACGCCCTGATCGGCAACAATGTCATCATCCATCCCGGCGCCCGCATCGGCCAGGACGGCTTCGGCTATGCGCCGGGCCTCAAGCCGGGCATGATCAAGATCGTGCAGATCGGCCGCGTCATCATCCAGGATCATGTGGAGATCGGCGCGAACACGACAATCGACCGCGGCACGATGGACGACACGGTGATCGGCGAGGGAACCAAGATCGACAACCAGGTGCAGGTCGGCCACAACGTGCGCATCGGCCGCCATTGCGGCATCGTCAGTGGCGTCGGCATTGCCGGCAGCACACGCATCGGTGACGGCGTGATGATCGGCGGAGCGGCCGGCATCAACGGCCATATCACCATTGGCGACGGCGTGCAGATTGCTGCCATGAGCGGTGTCGTCGCCGATATACCACCGGGCGAGAAATACGGCGGCATTCCCGCCCGCCCGATGCGCGATTTCCTGCGCGACATGGCGGAGATCGCCATGCGCTCCAGCACTCGAGTCCAGAAAAAGGGGGGCAACGATGAGTGAAGAGACCAAGGCAACGCTCGGCGTGGCTGATCTGCGTGAAATCCTGACGCTGCTTCCTCATCGCTATCCGTTCCTGCTCGTCGACAAGATCGTCGACATCGACGGCGACGATTCTGCCATCGGCATCAAGAACGTCACGGTCAACGAGCCGCAGTTCATGGGCCATTTCCCCGATCACCCGATCATGCCGGGCGTGCTGCTCATCGAGGGCATGGCGCAGACGGCCGGCGCGATCTGCGCCCGCAAGACGCGCGCGGGCACCAATCTCGTCTACTTCATGACGATCGACAACGCTCGCTTCCGCAAGCCCGTCGTGCCGGGCGACCGCGTTGAGTTCCATGTCGTCAAGCAGAAGCAGCGCGGCAATATCTGGAAGTTTCACTGCGATGCAAAAGTTGATGGGCAACTCGTCGCGGAAGCTGATATCGGCGCGATGATCGTCAAGAAGGAAGACGCCTGATCATGATTGCCGCCAGCGCGAAGATCCACCCGCTCTCCGTCATCGAGGACGGGGCGGTCATCGGTGAGAACGTTCTTGTAGGCCCCTTCTGCCATGTCGGGTCCAAGGTCGTTCTCGGCGAGGGGGTGGAGCTTCTGACGCATGTGGTGGTCACTGGCCGCACGGATATCGGTCGCGGCACGCGCATTTTCGCCAATGCTGTCGTCGGCGGCGATCCGCAGAGCGTGCACCACGACGGCGCCGAGACGACGCTTTCCGTCGGCGAGATGTGCGTCATCCGCGAAGGCGTGACGATGAACACCG
>Ga0182742_1002652_pt1 | contig 19378 bp, 17 predicted proteins | sample eDN5th37CBELigMG_FD_128880 | JGI IMG/M metagenome (GOLD analysis project Ga0182742, IMG submission 128880) | Enriched Miracle-Growth compost microbial communities from Emeryville, California, USA - eDNA 5th pass 37_C BE-Lig MG (version 2)... ... | reverse complement strand
CTCTCCACCAGTTGCCTGTCAGCTACGAGGCGACTTGGCTCTTACCTCGGTTGGACTTTCACCAACTAGCAATTAACGGCTTGCTGGGCGCGCTGGCCGCTAAAAGCGGGTTCCGCCTTTTCCGTTCCGGCTTGGTCAAGATCCCAAATGCCTTCGCTTTTTTCTCCTTTTTCCTCGACCAGCCTTGGTTGACCCCTAGCTTTATGTGGGCTGCTCTAAGATGAAAAAACAAAAATCCGTCCCCATCGCCACTCATGTGGACGAAGGAACGGATTTTGTATCCTACCGGTAGATATGCATGTACGGCTCGCCTTTTACTGGGCGGATGTAGATCGCAAGCGGCTTGTTCATGGCTTGGACATACAGGTTTACATGCACACTTTTATCAAAAAGCTGATTGATGTTATTCGCTGCAAACTGGGTGAACTGCAATACCTCCGTCCGGGAGTCATACTCCGCCGTCGCCGTGATGGTCAGCTCGGTCAGATTGCCGCCCATGAAGCGGCCGACGCCCGTCATGCCGATAAAGTCCCGGAAGAACGTCTGGGATTCGCGCATGAACTTGTCGTATTGCAGGGACTGCTGGGCGTATTTTTTCCCCACCTCTGTACTTGGAAAGAGGAAAAACTCCTCGTCGATCGGCTGCCATTTGGAGATTGCCGACTCATTGGCATTGACCGTTCCCGACATGATAAAGTTCCCTGGCACCAGAGAAGAGTTCATTTCCGGCACCTGATAGAGCATGATCAGGATGGGTACCTGCAGATCGTTGGACCGCACAGACTGGACCATTTTGGCCGCCAATTGTTTGCCGCGCTCCTGAAGCTCTGCAATGGTATAGCGTTTATCCTGTCCGGTAGCGTCCTTGTACACAGGTGAGAGCGAGAGGCCCAGAGCCATCCCAGCCAGCTGCTGCGTTTCCTTGTTGAGATAATCATGCTCCAGGACATGAACGAGGAGCCCGCTTTTTCGCTGTCCGGTCTGCTCCCCAGCCTTCTCTTCCGCGATCCATGCCCGCACCTGCTCCTTCTTGATATACTGCCCTTCCTGGAAGAAGAAGGAGGAAGTCGGAAACGTGTCTCTGGCAAATTCCATCATCCCAAGCTCCAGGTGACTAAAATCAATGCGGAATTTGTTTTCCAGGAGCATGCCCCGTGTCTGATTGGGCTTGTAAGGCATGATACTGCCGTAATAATCCTCCGAGACCTCAATGACCGGAGACAGGGATGGGGTACTTGGTTCGACGACCCGTTCCTGGCCTGTCGGGAGGAACGAACATCCTGTCGCTGCGACCGTTAGCAGCCCAGCCGCTACTAGCTTGCATCGTGCCCAAATCTTCGCTTTCATACGTTACTCCTTATCCGAAATGAGCGTGTCAATTCCATTTTTTCCACCTGTCATTGGTGAGCGAGTAGATCAAGGCGGATTCACCGATGCCGACCCACTTCGTCTTCCCTTCCCCAGGGGCGACCACGATCAGTTTCTCCGGCGCCTTGGCATTCAGCATGCGCCACTCGCCACTCTCTTTTTCAAAAACGCCTTGCTCCGTCGCTACGGCCAACACGCCTGTGCGCCGATCAACAGCGAGCGAATACGTCTGCTCCGCCTGCGGCAGCAGCTCAGACTTCCATTGACCGTCTTCATGGTAAAACAAGCTGAACTGCGCTGCGACATATAGACGGTTCTCTACGGGATTGAAGTCCATCGCATAGACCTCCTGATCCATCGGCAGCCACATCTGCCATGTCTCGCCCCCGTCCAGCGATTGGTAGATTCCTTCACCGGAGACGAAAGCGCACAGCCGGATTTGATCGTCTTCCTCAATCCCGACGAAGCTGCGGATGTTGGCTGGCGTCGGCAATCCCGTACCGATTGTGCTCCAGTTCTCTCCGCCATCCAGTGAATGCATGACGCCTGCATCCCCTGCGATCAGGATGTGATTGGGATCACCCGGATACACATACCAACCGACGATGTCTCTATACTCCAATTGAGAGGAAACCAGTCCCCATTTGCCTTGGTCGACCGAATGGTAGAGGCCGGCATTGGTGCCGACCCATACCTGCTTCTCGTCGCGCATCGACAGGTTGTGGACGGCTCCCCCTTTTTCCAATACTTCCTGATAGGTGAACTCCCCTGGCAGTGCTGCTGCTGTTACGGGTGAAGAAGGTGGCTTTTTCTGTCCGCTATCGCTGCAGCCCGACATGCTTGCCAGCACGATCATGACTACTCCCCATCGCCAGAATTTTCTCAAGCTCCATCACCGTTCCTTCCGTTTGCTGTAGCGCAGCCCCCTGCGAGGATTACTTGCTACTTTCCAATATTTGCAGAAAACCAGCCTCGTCCATCACTGCTACACCCAATTTCTCCGCCTTTTCCAGCTTGGAGCCCGCCTTTTCACCTGCGATCACCAGATCCGTCTTCTTGCTCACGCTGCCGGTCACCTTGCCTCCGAGGCGCGCAATCGTCTCCTCCGCTTCCTGGCGAGACATAGCCGACAAGGTCCCTGTCACCACGATGGTTTTGCCGCTGAACGGGAGGTTTTCTCCAGCTTCTACACGGACACCCTTGTAGGCCATGTTCACCCCTGCCGCCTTCAGCCGCTCGATCACGGCCTCTGCCTGTGGCAGGCGGAAGTATTGATACAGGCTGGCAGCCATTTTCGGACCGATCTCATCGATGAGGGTGAACTCCTCTTCCTGCGCCTGCGAGATGGCATCCATATGTCCAAAATGCTCGGCCAGCACCTTGGCTGCCTTGGCTCCGACCAGGCGGATTCCGAGACCAAACAGGAGGCGCTCCAGGGAGTTTTCCTTGCTCGCCTCGATCGCAGCCAGCAGATTGTCTACCGATTTTTCGCCCATACGCTCCATTCCGAGCAGAACATCGCGCTGCTGATGCAGGTAGTAGAGGTCAGCGACACTGTGAATGATCCCGTCGTTGTACAGTTGCGCCACTACTTTTTCCCCTAGGCCATCGATATTCATCGCCGTGCGCGAGACGAAATGGATGATCCCTTCGCGAATCAATGCCGGACACATCGGATTGATGCAGCGCAGAGCCACCTCATCCTCCAAGCGCACCAGCTCGCTGCCGCATTCCGGGCAGTGCGTCGGCATGGAAAAGGGCGTCTCGTCTCCCGTCCGCCGCTCCGGCAGAACCGCGACGATCTCCGGTATGATGTCGCCTGCCTTTTTGACCACGACATGGTCGCCGATCAACAGGCCTTTTTCGCGGATGATGTCTTCATTATGCAGGGAGGCGCGCTTCACGGTCGTTCCCGCCAGGCTGACAGGCTTGAGCAGCGCAGTCGGCGTTACCGTTCCTGTGCGCCCGACAGACACCTCGATTCCCTCCAGGATCGTCACAGCTTCCTCGGCGGGGAATTTGTATGCAATCGCCCATCGCGGGCTCTTGGCAGTGAAGCCCAGCTCCTCTTGCTGCGCATAACTGTCTACCTTGATCACCATGCCGTCGATTTCATACGGCAGGGTGGGACGTTTTTGCGTCCAGCTGTGAATGAACGAAATCACTTCGTCGATGTCCGAGTACGTGCGCCGCTCCGGATTGACCTTGAAGCCCAGCGACTCCAGCAAATCAAGTCCTTCGCTGTGCGACTCGACACTCTCCCCCTGCAAATCACCGATTGCATAGATGAACGTATCCAACTGCCTGGATGCAGCGATTTTGGGGTCGAGCTGGCGCAGTGAGCCTGCAGCCGAATTCCGTGGATTCGCAAACAGCGGCTCGCCGCGCTCTTCCCTTTCTTTATTCAGCTTTTCAAAAGCTGGCTTGGGCATGTAGGCTTCCCCGCGAACCTCCAACGTCAACGGCCGGCTAAGCCGCAGCGGGATCGAACGAATGGTCCTCAGGTTTTGGGTGATATCCTCCCCTGTGGTCCCGTCTCCACGCGTCGCTCCCTTGACGAACAAACCGTTCTCGTAATGCAGCGATACGGCAAGCCCGTCAATTTTCAGCTCGCAAACATAGCGTACTACCTGATTGCCCACCGCCTGGCGAACTCGTCTGTCAAAATCCCGCAGATCTTCCTCGCTAAATGCATTGCCCAGGCTGAGCATCGGGGTCTTGTGCACCACCTTTTCAAAGAAAGGCAGCGGCGCCCCGCCCACTCGTTTCGTCGGAGAATCAGGCTGGGCCAGGTCCGGGAAATTCTCTTCGAGCGCAAGGAGCTCCCGAACCAATTGGTCGTACTCCTGATCGCTGATTTCCGGTCGATCCTCTTCATGATACAGACGGTTATGCCGCTCGATTAGTTTCGTTAATTCTTCTATACGCTTTTCCGCTGTCAATCGATCCATATCATCCGTTCATCCTTTACTCGACAGTATCCTGCTTATCCGCGTTCAATCGGAGCAAACTTGGCCAACAGCTTTTTAATCCCGACCGGGCTGGCAAACGCGATGTCCAACTCCATATTGTCGCCTTCTCCCTTTACCTTCACTACGGTTCCCACGCCCCACTTGCCATGCTTCACCTTTTCGCCGACCTTCCAGTTAATCCCTGCTCCGCCGCCATGTCCAGGCAATTTATCCCCCGCCTGAAAGGCTGCAGACCGCGAAAAGGGAGATTGCGCCGTTCCCGCAGGCCTTGTCGGGGCTGTGTTCCTCGATAGTCCGCCTGCCGGTGTGGCAAAGCTGGAGGAGCGGAAGGCAGACTCGCGCTGGCTGGAGAAGCCTCCTTGCCCGTATCCGCGCTCTGACACCAGATTGCTTTCCATCAGCTCTGACGGGATCTCCTGGAGGAATCGGGACGGAGCGCTCGCATTCGTGCGCCCGAACAACGTCCGCATGCGGGCACAGCTCAGATATAACTGCTCCTCTGCACGGGTAATCCCGACGTAGGCCAGACGCCGCTCTTCCTCCATCTCTGTCTCGTCGAACAGGGAACGGCTGTGCGGGAAGACTCCCTCCTCCATTCCGATGAGAAAGACGACCGGAAACTCCAGCCCTTTGGCGCTGTGCAAGGTCATCAGCACCACCTGTCCCTCAGTAGAGACTTCTTCTGGAGCATCCTCTTCGCCGAGGGAATCGATATCCGCCACCAGAGCCAGATCCGTCAGGAAAGCCAAGAGGCTCTTGTCTTCGTTTTTGCGCTCAAACTCCTGGGTGACGGAGAGAAACTCGTCGATGTTCTCCAGGCGGGCCTGCGCTTCCAGCGTCTTTTCCACCTGTAGGGATTCGCGGTAGCCGGTACGCTTCAACACTTCCTCCACCAGCTCTGTCACGCTCAAATAGTCCGTCATCTGCATCAGATTCGTGATCAGGTCGTTAAAGGCGAGAATCGCATTGGTCGTGCGCGCAGGCAGCCCCATGAAGCCAGCCTCCTGAATCGCCTGGTAGAGCGACTGTCCGTGCGCGTTGGCATACGCCTGCAGCTTCTCTACCGTCGTATCGCCGATATTGCGCTTCGGCACATTGATGATCCGCGTCAGGCTGATATCGTCATCCGGATTGGAGATCAGGCGCAGATAAGCGAGGATGTCCTTGATCTCTTTGCGATCGTAGAACTTCGTGCCGCCGACGATGGTGTACGGAATGTTCGACTTCATGAACACATCCTCCACCACGCGGGACTGCGCATTCGTCCGGTACAAGACCGCAAACTTGTCATAGCGCTTGTAATCCGCCATCAGCTTGCGGATCGTATCGACGATAAAATAGGCTTCCTCATGCTCAGAATCGCCCTGATAGCAGGTGATTTTATTCCCTTCCTGCTTCTGTGTCCAGAGTTTTTTCTCTTTGCGCAGCTTGTTGTTGGCAATGACCTGGTTGGCTGCTTGCAGGATCGTTTTGGTGGAGCGGTAATTTTGCTCCAGTTTGATCATTTTTGCTTCCGGATAGTCCTTTTCAAAGTTCAGGATGATGGAAATATCCGCACCGCGCCATTTGTAAATGCTCTGGTCGGCATCCCCCACGCAGCAGAGATTGCGGTATTTGTCCGCCAGCATGGAGATCAGTAGGTACTGCGCGCGGTTCGTATCCTGGTACTCATCCACGTGGATGTAGCGGAATTTTTTCTGATAAAACTCCAGCACTTCCGGCACTTCTTTAAAAAGACGCACCGTCGTCATGATCAGATCGTCGAAATCAAGCGACTGGTTGTTTTTCAGCTTCTTTTGATACAGTTCGTACACCTTGGCGGCCACCTGTGAAAACGGGTCTCCGGCCAGGCGTGCAAAAGTTGCAACGTCCGTCAGCTCGTTCTTCGCCGTGCTGATTGCGGACAAGATCCCGCGCGGTTCGTACTGCTTCGGATCGATGTTCAGCTCCTTCAAGCACTGTTTGACCACGGACAACTGATCTCCGGCATCCAGAATTGAAAAATTGCGGTTGATGCCCAATCGGTCGATGTCCCGGCGCAAAATCCGCACGCATAGGGAGTGGAACGTAGAAATCCACGTCTCTTGTGCTGCCACCCCGCCAATGATCGACGCGACACGGTTCTGCATCTCCCGGGCCGCTTTATTGGTAAAGGTAATCGCCAGTATGCTCCACGGCGCTACCTGTTTGGCACTGATAAGGTAAGCAATCCGCTGCGTAAGGACTTTGGTCTTGCCACTGCCCGCTCCGGCCAGGATCAGAACTGGCCCTTCTGTGGTAAGAACAGCCTCCTTTTGCTCCGGATTTAAACCTGCTGTTATTCGGTCCACGTACGACATATGTATGAATCCACCTTTCCCGTCCATCAACGAAAGCATATGTTCCTATTTTCGCACAGATCGAGGTTCAGTTCCAGTTGGGATATGGGAAATGGAAAAATCCACCTTACCCCTCTTTGCCATTCGGCAACAAGGGCTCATACATCAGCAACGCGTGGTTGTCCGTCACCCACTCCTCCTGCTGCCATTCTCCATCGATGCTGTACACGTTCCGGTACAGGCGGTTCTTGCGTTCGTATCCACCCCACAGGGACGGTTGGATGGCATGATCCTTTTCCACAATTTCATAGCGGCGTGTAGCGGGCATCGATGCGCGCCACTCCCCGACCAGATGCGTTTGCGTCAGGTACAGATGGAGCTGGTAGGGCTGTTTGGTCTCATTTTTGATCTGCAGGTCCATGTAGTTGTAAAAGCAGGTCGCGCCGCTGCCAAAAGGCTGTGTGCGATTGGCGTCGGGAAAGACGTCGTAACTGTGCCGGTGCCGCTCCGTAACGGTCATCGGCGTGTGGATCGTCATCCAGAACAGCAGATTGGAAAGCTGGCAAAGCCCCCCGCCGACGCCAGCCGTCACACGTCCGTGCGACAAGAGCATGCCGGGGAGATACCCCTTGCTCCTTGTCGGTTTTCCGATCAGCTTCCAGTAGGAGAAGGTCTCTCCCGGCTGGACTACGATTCCGTCCAGTCTTTGCACAGCGAGCCGCAGATTGGTTACTTTATTGTGCTGCATCCACATCTCTACATTTTTTAATTTTCGCAAGAGCGGTGTCTGATGGCGAAAATGGACATGCGCAAAAAGCTCCTTCTCCCTTTTCCGGGCGTACTTTTTTTGCCCAAACAGCCATTCCCCATAACGCTTGAGACGGTAGTAGCAGATTCCTGCGGCAAGGCGCCATCTGCTCCGTTGAATCGGTTTCATTCCGTGGCACCCCGTTCTTTTGTCGTACTTTGCTCTACCTATTAAAACGAAAAAAGACGGTGATTGTTGCACCGCGCATGCGAAAGACAAGCTGGCGGAACGGCAAGAGGATGTGAAAACGTAAAAAAGCCGAGCGATCAGGTGATCTACTCGGCTTTTGGTGTACGTATTCTTTTTCGTCAAAAACGGCTTACGATCCCTTCACCGCAGCGACGGTAGCCAATGCCGCTGCCACATCCTCATAGACCAGGTTGCCGACGACGACGGTGTCGGCAATATCTGCCATCTCGGCAGCCTGCTGCGGCGTACGGATGCCCCCGCCGTAAAAGAAATGGGCCTCATGCACGCCTGCCTTGCAGCCCCTGACTACCTCAGGATCGCCGTACTGTCCGCTGTATTCCAGATAGACAATAGGCAAACGGCATATCTGCGTCGCTACCTGCGCGTACGCTTTGGCCGTCGCACTGTCGGCGATCGGACGAGCCTGGGTCCGCTTCGCCGCTCCCGCTTCCGGGTTGGCGATCAGATAGCCCTCGGTTATGATCTCATCCCAGTGTATATAGGACCCGTATGCCAGCAGACCCGATACATGCGGCGCAAAGATCATGTCCGGATCCCCGGCGTTTATGACAAGTGGAACAAAATACGAATCAAAGCCAGGCACGACCGCCTCCAGCGAGGAAATCTCCAGGATGGTCGGCACGGCGTAGCGGCGGATTCGCGACATCAGCTCGAGCGTGTTGTCATACGTCACGCCGTACGTGCCGCCAACGATGATTGCGTCTGTCCCTGATTCGCAAATGGCTTCCAGCTCCGCGTCCCCGATCGTCTTGTCCGGGTCCAGCTTAAACGTATGGCGCCAGCCACGATAATCAATCACCCGTTGTTGCCTCCCTATTTGCCGATCCGCTCCAGCGCCATCTGATAGCCGTCATTGCCGTAGTTCAGGCAGCGTTTGACACGCGATATGGTCGCGGTGCTCGCACCGGTCTCTGCTTCGATCTGATTGTACGTAAATCCTTTGCGCAGCATGCGCGCTACTTCCAGGCGTTGTGCCAGGGATTGCATTTCGTTTACTGTGCACAGATCATCAAAGAATTGATAGCATTCCTCGATGGTTTCCAATGACAGGACGGCTTCAAAAAGCTGCTCGATGCCTTTTCCCTTCAATTTCTCCAGTTGCATGCCATTCACCCCGTTTATGGTTACGCTTCTGATTTCCCACTGTGAAATTTTTAAGCGCTAAAGTCCCATACATATCATAAAAGAAACGGGGGTAGGCTGCAAGCACTTACTGAAATTTGAGGTGCTGGGCAAGCCCTGGTGCATTCGGCACGATTTCGACCCAGGTCTGGCCAGGCAACAAAGGCATTTCCTGTGTCATCGCGTCATCTGCATACGCCTTGATTACCCCGTTGCTGCGCTTCCATTTCACCTTTTTGGCCTTGCCTTGCTGGAACAGGTAGCCGTCTCCCGGACCTACCACGTCGACTTCCCGTCTGCCCTCATTATCCAGGACCCGGTGGCGGGCAGAGATGACCAGCACATTGGTCGCCGACAACTGCTTGTTGTCGCTAAGGTCGATATGCTCCTTGCCGTCTGTGAAGCGCAGATACTTTTTCTGCTCGGCATCGTATTGAAAGCTTGCCTTGTTCAGCGAATGAAACTCGATCTCGATCGTCGAAGCAGGCTCTCCGTCGGCGATGACGGCATCTTCGGGCAGGAAGGAGAAATGGATCGGTTCTGCCGTCGTCCGCATTCCCTTGTCGATCATCGCTTGCTCGAGCAATTCTGTGTTGGTGTACAGATTATGCGGCGCTTTGCGGAATTGCTCCCGCCAGAAATACCTGCCGTTGGGGATTTCGTCGAGGTGGCTGTAATCCGATCTGGACAAGGTTTTCAAGGCATCCGGACTGCCTCCCGCATGGACCAGCATGGCATCGAAGCCGACACCCAGCTGGATAAAATACGGGCGGATACTGCGTACAGGACCGATGACATCCGGTTTTTGGCTTTGGAAGACGCTTAGGAAACGGGTCATCTCTCCCTCTGCCAATACCTCGTAAATGATGTCCGCCTGGTTCAAGCCCGTCTGCGGCCGGGCAGGAGGTGCATTGTTGATCATCACCATGATCGGGCGCTGTTCCGGCGGCTGATTGGTGCCGAGCCCGGTCAATGGGGACGTATAGGGATAAGTCGGTTCTTGCGTGGCAGGTGCCTCTACAATGGGAGCGGGCGGCTGCTCGGGTGCCGGCTTCGGTTCTACAACGGGCTGTGAGTTGCAAGCCGAGAGCAGCAGCAGCGAAAGTAGTACGAGTGAGGTTTTGATGTTTCGTTGCATGAAATCGCTCCTTCCTGAGTTCTCTTTTCTTTTCGCTTTTTGCAAAAGCGAATCCTGCCTTCCACATGTTTTCCATGATTCTCATACGGCTCTTTCACACATCGCATTTTTTGCTATGCTACAATGGAAGAAAAAGAGTGATGCAAAGCGAGGGATACACCATGGAAACTCCCTACCTCGTCTATCTCGTGGACGATGAGACCAACCTCCTGGAGCTCTTGCAATCCTACCTGGAGAGCGCGGGGTTGCAGGTGAGGGCTTTCGCAAACGGGACTGAAGTCGTCTCTGTATTAGAAGACGAACAGCAGCCGCATCTCTGGATTCTGGACATCATGATGCCTGACATCGACGGCTACGAGCTGCTGCGGCTGATCCGTCAAAAATCGGACGTCCCGATCATTTTTATTTCGGCACGCGATCAAGATGTAGATAAAATCATTGGCTTGGAGCTGGGCAGCGATGACTACCTGGCGAAGCCTTTTCTCCCTCGGGAGTTGGTGATCCGGGCGAAGAAGCTGCTGCAGCGCACCTATGAAAAGGCCGTTCATGTCCCCGCTCCGACACAGACGTTCCAGGATTGGGTGCAGATCGGTCCTTATCTGATTTCCGAAAAAGGGCGGCAGGTGAAGGAAGGCGAGGAACTGATCGATTTGACTACGAAGGAGTTTGAGCTGATCATCTACTTTTTGCACAATCTGGGCTTGGCCCTTAACCGCGAGCAGATTCTCACCTCCATCTGGGGAGATGACTATATCGGGTCGGATCGGGCGGTCGATGATCTGGTCAAACGAATCCGCAAGAAAATGAGCAAGTTCCCGCTGGAGACCGTCTACGGCTTCGGCTATCGCCTGACCCGCGTATGAGCAAATTCCGCCTGAAAAACCTGCCGATCTCCCGGCAAATTCTGATCCTGTTCATGGCGCTGACCTCGATTTTGGGGCTGGGGCTGGGTTTTGGCTATCCCTTGGCCGTCAAGCAATACCTGGTGAACAACACCTACGCGCTCCTGGAGGATGAACTGTATACCTTGTCCGAGCATATTACGTTCAATGAAAAGAACGAACTGCTTACTGTGCCCGCGACGGCTCCCTACTTTTTGCAGCTTTTGCTTTCGCGATACGAGTATTCGTTCGATATGATCGTGTATTCTACGGACGGCCGTCATCTCGGCAGTCGGACCAGCGGCCGCATCACCTATGAGGACAGCATGGATCTGTTTCGAGAGGCCGCATCCCATCCATCCGGCAAGATACGGCACGGGTCGTTGGAACGCCGCGACGAAAGCTACCTCTTCGTCAGCAAAAAAATGGACTACCACGGTTTTCCTTATTATATAGTGCTTTTCTCCAAAGAGCAGGAGCTCAACCAGATCAACGCCATCCTGACCCGCCAGTTCCTGCTGGTATTCAGCCTGCTGCTGGTGTTTAGCTGGGTCTTGGCCATCTGGTTCAGCGGGTATTTGAGCAAGCCGCTGCGCAGTCTGGAAGAGCTGTGCAAAAAGATCGCCCGCCGCCAGTTTGATATTCCGCTGACGATGGACCGCGGCGACGAGATCGGACAATTGGCCCGTTCCTTCGATTCGATGAAAAACCAGTTGAAGGAGTATGACGAATCGCAGCGCCACTTTATCCAGAACATCTCGCATGAGCTGAAGACGCCGATCATGGCGATCCAGGGCTATACCCAAGGTCTGATCGAAGGCGTCTTCCAGGGACCTCAGGCGGAAAAAGGGCTGACGATCATCATGGAAGAGAGCAAGCGCTTGGAAAAGGTAGTCGGGCAGCTTCTCTACCTGACCAAGATCGAGTCCGTCGCCCAGATGATGCAGATGGGGCGCGTCGATCTCAGCGAGATGTTCCAGCTATTGAAGGTGCGCTTGTCCGTCCTGAACCCGCAGATCGAATGGAAGCTGGACCTCCCCGCCTCCCTGGTCATCGAGGGAGACGGCGAGCAGTTGAGCACCGCTTTCGTCAACCTCCTGGAAAATCAGCTTCGCTACGCCAAGAGCCGATTGGTCATTACCGGCAAGCAAGAAGGCCAGCAGGTCGTCATCTCCATCTGCAATGACGGGCCGCCGATCGAAGAAGCGCTGCTGCCGCAGTTGTTCCAGCGCTTCCGCAAAGGCAAATCGGGCAAGCACGGCCTGGGCCTTGCCATTGCCAGAGCGGTCTTCGAGGCGCATGACGGCACGATTGTTGCCGCAAATGCGGCGGAGGGGCCTTGCTTTACGATGACGATTCCGGTCAAGCCGGGTGAATAAGTGGAATATGTTATATCATTGCAGAAGCCCCTTCTTCCAGACGGAAAATGAGGGCTTCTTGTGTTACTGGAAAACCACTTCGTCGTAGCCGGCGAGCGTCCTTCATTTACGTAACCCTAGCTTCGGGTGTTTCCGAAAAGCCCAACTCTTGAATCAAGCGATACAGAAAGTAGAGACCTCGCATTTGGAGTTTGATCGTTTTATGCATGTAAGTTCGGATACTTTCAGCAAGATTCATCGTATACTCGCTGTTTTGTAAATCAAAAAGGGCAATGGATTGCTTTAAGTTTACAGTCTCCTCGGAATATACAGCGTTCTGCAGCACCTGAATCATCCTGATTTTCATAAGATGTTCTTCGTGATAGAGACGGTATTCGTTATCAGGGTCCCGCTCAGCTGTAAACAAACCCATTTTCTCCCAGTATCGGATTGCTGATTTCGAAGCCCCCGTTAGTCTGGAGACCTCGTCTATGCGGAGGCGTTGGCTAACCTCGTAAGTTTGACGACCTTCAACATATGATTTCAACTCCTTTTCCAGTTGATCGAAACTTTCCTTCTCCCGATGAAGCTCAACCTCCCTTTCCCTAACGATCCACAATGCGTCTTCCAATTCATTTCTTTGCAGACCATGCAGGACTGCGGTTGTCACTTCCATTCCAAATGCCGGAGCCATGGCTTGAATACAGGCCAGATAGACTTCATGCCATTCCGAATACATCCGGTAACCATTTGCGGATCGCTCCGCAGGGGGGATTAACCCCTTCGCTTCGTAGTTCCGCAATGTGTTGGTGCTCAAGTTATATTTCGCTGCCAGTTTTTTGGGTCGATACTTCATGCAATCCCACCTTTAGAAAAATAGGTGAACATTAAAGTACTTGTAACGTTTTTCTATTATTTTCACCGATTTCCTTCATGTATTTCCCCAAACCTTCCAATTCGCTTACATGTTGTATGATAGAGTTAAAGCAATTGCGAGGAGGAGTCAGCATGATCATGAAACCAGTATTCCGTTCTGACATGACCATCGAGGAGATTGGCGAAGTAGGCAATCAGTATATCGAATCGACATGGAAGCCATTGTACAATTCGTTGTATGACCGGTTGACGATCGCTTTTTCTGAAATCGGGGATGCTGCCTACGGTCAGTATTTGGACCAGTTGATGCCTGCCATTTCTGATGGACTTGAGGACGCAGGGTTCGAGGCCACAGAACCCATCAAGGAACATGATTTCGTAATCGGGAAATGTCTGCTATTTCGTAACTCACTTGAAAAATGGGGCACCGAAGAAAATAGATCCAGAATTTTCTGGAATGTGATACGCAGGAAAGAAAGTCAACAACCTATTGGAACCTTACTGACGGAAATCCCTCATTCTCATCTGAAGTTCGAGCTTCCTTCGGCACCTGTACTCTATTCGCTAAAAGAGCATGAGAGGAAACAGATTGCACAAGGGATTCGACAGATCAAGCAAAGAGAGTCATGGTAAGGAGAACTGCTATATGACAGTATGAAACAGCATCATATTTATTTTCTGGAGGGTAGCGCATGAGACACAAGATTATGGAATATGTGGTCAACAACCAAGACTCGGGGCCGTACGGAATCACTGCTGGGAGAGACTGTGTTATTTGGTTTACACAACAAAAGGGAAATCAGATCGGGAGGATAGACGCTGGAGGAGCAATCCATTCTTTCCCCATTCCGACAGCAAACGCTGGAGCAATGTCTATCATTATGGATCGGACGGGAAACCTGTGGTTCACAGAATATAACGCAAATAAGATCGGACGAATGTCGATGAACGGGCAATTTACAGAATATGAGCTGTCGTCTGAGGGCTCTGCGCCCTTCGGTATAACAGAAGGCCCTGACGGTGGGATCTGGTTTACCGAGATGAATAACGGGAGGATCGGAAGGATAACTGCGGAAGGAGAGATTACTGAGTTTGATCTGCCTGCCCCGGGTACGTTCCCCTCTTTTATTACTTCAGGTCCTGACAGCGCGTTATGGTTTACGCAGAATCAAAACAATACGATCGGAAGAATAACCATCGATGGTGAAATAACGGAATTTCCCATTCCCACACCGAATTCCGGGCCTGTTGGCATTACGAGCGGGCCAGATGGGGCCTTATGGTTTGTGCAAATTATGTGTAATCGGATCGGAAGAATTACTATTTCAGGCGAGATCAAGGAATTTGAAATTCCCACACCAAACGCTCGCCCCCATGCTATTGTATCCGGAACGAATGGAGATCTTTGGTTTACGGAATGGGGAGGCAACAAAATTGGCCGAATAACCATCGATGGAAAAATTACGGAATATCCGATACCTACGAAGAATGCAGAGCCGCATGGCATTACGATAGGTGCAGACGGGGATATTTGGTTTGCTGAAGAGTGCAATCAAATTGGTCGTCTGATCCTCCTACCCTCGTTGGAGAAAAAAAAAACACAAATTGATCTTGGAAGGGGAGAGTAAGAATGCTTCCATTTTACGTGTTAATCGTTTCATTTTTGCTCTTTAAAGTTATTGGTCTGGTTGGCTTTCCGTATTTTGATGACTGGCAAACATCACTTCAAGGAGCGGTGGCTATCATGCTGCTTTTCTCCGCTTCCGCTCACTGGGGAAAGAGACGACCCGATCTGATACGAATGGTTCCACCCGTTTTCCCACAGCCCGGTTGGATCGTGAGTGTCACTGGTTGGTTGGAAATTGCAGGGGCTATCGGTATCCTGATTCCCGCCACTTCTAAGGCAGCCTCTATAGGCCTGGCAGTGCTGCTGATTGCAATGTTTCCTGCGAATGTGCGAGCGGCCAAGGAAAGACTTACTATCGGAGGGCGTCCAGTACCTAATCTGTTTCTGCGAACGGCGCTTCAGCTTGTCTTTCTGACGGCGGTTTTTTTAGCAGGTGCATAAAGCACCAGCACTTCCTCTCCCTGCTAACCAGAACTTTGGCGACAGAATCGAAACTACCGAGAGCGGACGGGGCTTCATCTCCAGATCACGGTCAAGACACAGCAGTCCACGCACGCGTTGGTCCCGCATCCTGGAGTAGATGGCACAAAAAAGCTGCCGGCATGAACCGGCAGCTTGCATGACTTTGAACCTATTGTTGTAATATCCATTTTTTGGTATTCTTTATCCAAGCCTTATCGATACTAAGGTCAGGGAGGACCAGGCAATGGATCGAGATTTTGAAAAACTTCTTTTGCTCATCGGATATGGATTTATCTTTTTCCTCGGACTTCTTGTATGTATCGGAATAGCCAATTTCGTCCTTTCTTCCGGCTAGGCGCAAGTCCTTCTCTTAAAAGAGAAAATCGACAAACGTATACCGCTCGACAGTCTGAAAGCCAAGCTTTTCATAGATTCGTCTCGCCGGCAGATTGTCTTCAAACACACATAAGTAGACATCGGCAGATTTCGCAGCTGCGATCCGGCAAATATCAGAGGTAATCTGCGCTCCCAGGCCCGTTCCTTGACAGGCTGGAGCAACGCCGATGTTTCCAATCTCCACGTAATCTTGCGAATAGATATGAAATCCCGCCAGCGCAATCGGCTCCGCGCCATCGAAAATCCCGATATGCGGCATGTCGAGCAGCTCATCAGCGCGAAAACTGACCATCCCGATTTGCCTCGCCAGGCTTGTCATCGCATCGAGGTCGTTTCTCGTCACCAGACGAGAGCTTCCTTGTGGGAGAAGTCGTTCCTTCTGCGTCCATTTTTTCAAAAGCATCGTCCGCTTCGACTGAACATGCGGGATAAGCAGCTTTGGCAGATGGCGCTCGGCTACTGTGAAGATCGCTGTGGTCGTTTGCGGAGGCGAAGTAATGCCCAGCTCGTCACGTACTCGCTCCAGCATTTCCTGAACGTCATAGCTTTCTACCTCCTCATCTGCATGAATGGTAAACGCATGAAACGGCATCCCATTCAGATAGGAACCGATGACCGTTCCTCTCTCGCCTTCTTTGCAATCATCTACAAAGGTCAACGAACGCTCGGGTCGAATACATAGATTCCCATGCAAAATGTATGCTCCTTCCCTGGAAAACCTGCCAAGCCATTGATCCTGTCCGGCCCCTTTTTTCCAAACGATCATGAAAATCACTCCATTCCTCAATTCCCTATTGACGTCTCTCTCCATCAACGTTACCATGATTAGAACACTTGGCTGAGCCAAGCTTTTTGGCGTAGCTTTGACAACCCGATTCGTAGAGAAAATGGTACCTTGATACCTATAAGGAGGAGAGAATTTTGGCAACGTATTACAACGAACCATCCCGCACTTTTAATGAGTACTTGCTGCTTCCTAATCTGACCACGAAGGAATGCACTCCCGCCAATGTAGATTTATCCACCCCGATTACTAAGTTTAAAAAAGGGGAAAAACCGGCGATCTCCCTCAACATACCGTTCTCATCAGCAGTCATGCAAGCGGTATCCGACCATCATATGGCGGTGGCTTTGGCTCGATGTGGCGGTATTTCCTTTATTTTTGGCTCCCAATCCGTTGAAAGCCAGGCAACCATGGTGCGCAAGGTCAAAGCGTACAAGGCCGGCTTCGTGGTCAGCAAGTCCAATCTGACTCCTGACCAAACACTCAAAGACATTCTGGCATTGAAAGAACAGACCGGCCACTCCACCTGCGCGGTCACCGAAGACGGCACCGCCAAGGGCAAGCTGCTCGGCATCGTGACTGGGCGCGACTACCGGATCAGCCGCGACTCGCTGGATAAAAAAGTGAGCGACATCATGACACCGTTCTCCTCCCTGATCTATGCCAAGTCCGGCACTACCCTGTCGGAGGCAAACGATCTCATCTGGGAGCACAAGCTGAATTGTCTGCCGATCGTTGACGAAAATCAAAATCTCGAGTTCCTGGTCTTCCGCAAAGACTATGACTCTCGCAAAAACAATCCGCTCTCTCTTTTGGACGCCAACAAGAGCTACATCGTCGGAGCCGGGATCAACACCAAAGACTACAAGGAACGCGTTCCTGCACTGGTTGAAGCAGGTGTCGACATTCTCGTCATCGACTCTTCGGACGGCTTCAGCGAATGGCAAAAAGAGACGGTTGAATACGTAAAAGCCAATTTCAATGTGCCGATCGGTGCCGGAAACGTAGTAGACAAAGAAGGCTTCCGCTACCTCGTCGATGCTGGCGCGGATTTCATCAAGGTAGGGATCGGCGGCGGTTCGATCTGCATCACGCGCGAGCAAAAAGGAATCGGACGCGGACAAGCCTCTGCTGTCATCGAGGTGGCGCAAGCCCGCGACGACTATTTCAAAGAGACTGGCATCTACATCCCGATCTGCTCCGACGGCGGGATCGTGCATGATTACCACGTGACGCTCGCTCTGGCGATGGGCGCGGATTTCGTCATGCTGGGCCGTTACTTCGCCCGCTTCGATGAGAGCCCGACCAAAAAGGTGAAGATCGGAAACAACTTCGTGAAAGAATACTGGGGTGAAGGCTCCAACCGCGCGCGCAACTGGCAGCGTTATGACTCTGGCGGCAAGCAAAGCCTCGTCTTTGAAGAAGGGGTCGACTCCTACGTGCCTTACGCGGGTTCTCTGCGCGAAAACCTGGATCGCACGCTGAACAAGGTGAAATCCACCATGTGCAACTGCGGCTCTCTCTCCATTCCGGAATTGCAGCAAAAAGCGAGAATTACCGTCATCTCCGCGACCAGCCTTGTCGAAGGCGGCGCGCATGACGTCATCCTCAAGGAAAGCAGCATGGCTGCTGAATAAAGCCTGAAAAAAAGGACCCTCCCCACGGAACAGTGACCTGCAAGTTAGTCATCGTTTCCGTGCTGGTGAGGGTCCTTTTTCGTGGCAAGAATCAGCTCAGGCGGAAAAACCCGAACGGTTCACCCAGACGATACGGCTCGCTCAATTCATCCAAGCGATTCATGGTAGCACTGTCCAGCTCCACAGATGCACTCTCCAGGTTGGCGGCAAGCTGCTCAACGCGCGAAGCCCCGACGATGACAGTGGAGACGGCAGGCTTGTTCATCAGCCAGGCGATGGAAAGCACGCTCGGCGCCATCCCCAGCTCTTTTGCCAGCTCGGCAACCTGTTGGCCAAGCTGAATCTTGTCTTGGCCCAGGAATCTCGCGAAGCGCGGCTCTGTCTCCAGACGCGAACCTGCCGGACCTTGATCCGCAGAGGTGTACTTGCCGGTCAAAATGCCTCCTGCCAACGGATAGTACGGAATAATGCCCAGCCCTTGGTCGAGGCAGAGCGGAATCATCTCCCGCTCCGGCGTACGGTCGGCCAAAGAGTAGCTGACCTGCAAGGAGACGAAGCGGTTCAGGCCTTTCAGCTCGCTGATTCCGAGCGCCTTCATCACTTCCCAGGCGAAGTAGTTGGATGCCCCGATATAGCGTACCTTCCCCGAACGTACCATGTCATCCAACGCTCGCAACGTTTCTTCCAGCGGGGTGTTGGGATCAAAGGTATGGATCTGGTAGAGATCGACATAGTCGGTCCGCAGGCGTTTCAGGCTTCCTTCCAGTTCCTTTTGCAGATGATAGCGGGAGGAGCCGCGCTCGTTTACTCCATCTCCCTTTACCAGGCCAGCTTTGGTAGCCAGCACGACATCATGTCTGCGTCCTTCCAGCGCTTTTCCGATGATGCGCTCCGATTCTGTGCCTGTATAAATATTGGCGGTGTCAATAAAGTTGATTCCGCCGTCCAAAGCTGCGTCAATGATTGCCGTCGAGGTGGCCTCATCCGCACGTCCTCCGAATGAGTTGGTCCCGATTCCCAAAGCGGACACATGCAGGCCGCTGTTTCCCAAACGATGATATTTCATGTCGTCTCCGTCCTTTCCTGTTTCTTGGTTTTGTCCACATAGGAATTGTAGCATTTTCCATCGGAGTTTCCGATTGTGAAACTGTCTGCTTTTTTGGATGGGTGTGGTTCAGGCTGCAGTGGTGGGGAGGAAAAAGGAGAAAACGCTCCGGCGGGTTGGGATCTTTGCTGGGGGGTCATCCCTGGCCGCCTCCCACTCCAAAGGCGGAACCGCGGCCAAAAGCAGCCGCTTCGAAGCAGCGCATCAAGGTGTAGAGTAGAGAACTGACGCTTTCTGGCGACCGTTTGGTCGCCTTACTCCTATCAGTTCCCCCTCATCAAACCGTACGTGAGGTTCTCCCTCATACGGCTTTCCG
>Ga0182742_1002651_pt1 | contig 19380 bp, 14 predicted proteins | sample eDN5th37CBELigMG_FD_128880 | JGI IMG/M metagenome (GOLD analysis project Ga0182742, IMG submission 128880) | Enriched Miracle-Growth compost microbial communities from Emeryville, California, USA - eDNA 5th pass 37_C BE-Lig MG (version 2)... ... | reverse complement strand
GAGGCGGATAGCCTCATCCTGAAACTCTCTCGTAAAACGGCTCTTCGGCATGGAGATCCTCCTGCTTCATCAGAGGCTCTCCACTTTTTCGATGCAAGTCCACTCCTCCTCACGCTCGTCGTAGCGGTCCTGGCTTTCTGGCCGCACCGCTGGACGATCACCCTGAACCGTTCCGGGAAAGAGCGCTGATCCGTTCGTTGCGCCGCATGTCATGAGCTGCCCTGGCCGGAGGAGGCCAGGGCGCCACGGCATGCCGGGATCAGGGCGCTCGGCCGACGCGTTCGGCGAATTGCTTCACGCCGGTCGTTACGGTGCGGGTCGCCTCGTCCGCCAGCTGCATCGTGAGTTCCGCGATGCGCCGACTGTTGTCGGCCGTCTGCTCCAGGTTGTCGCGTATGAGGGAGCTTTGAACCGTCACGAGATCGCTAACGGACCGGCAGCGGGAGAGGGCGTTCAGCCCATCGAGATTCGTCTGAAGACGCTTCTGGCTCAGGGCGAGCCATTCCCGTGACAGGTCCTGAATTCCTTGCGTCAGGGCCGTGTTGGCTCGAGCCACGCTCTTGACGTTGTCCGAGACCTGTTCCGTGAGCCCGTGAGGCTTTCCATCGGCGTGACCGAACAACTTCAGCGCCTGACCTGTCGAGCGGCTGGCCATTTCGGACAGCACGTCGAAGCTGTTCTCCACGGCCTTCTGCATCGACTGAGCAATGATTTGGGCGCTCTCCGTCCCTGTCCGTACGGTTTCGGCGAGACCATCCATCGGGCGATGGGCCATTTCGGCCTGCTCGCGGGCGCGCCGCGCTTCGGTGCGCTTCGTTTCGTCGATGGCTGCCATCTCATCCTCCACTTTCTCGATGACCGCTTCGGCTTCGTCGTCGCTCAGAACCTTGAGCACGGCGGGCAGAAGTTCCTTCCTGTCATCGCGGATATGCTGCTGGAACACTTGCCTCAGCTCGGCCACCTTCGCGAGAAACGCAGCATCGCTTTTCGGCATGCGTTCCAGCTCCGTCAGCAGCGCAGTGGTTTCTTCCTGGTCGGCGAGGGCCTGCTGAGCGAGATCGTCCATTCCGTGCCGTCGAAGGATCGGCAGGAGGTGCTGCTCCTGCAGAGCGGCTAGCAGATTCAGCTCCTCCTGCAACTCCACGAACAGACGCTCTCGGGTTTTGATGGCGTTGTCGGAAGTGACGAGCAGCTTCTCGAAGAGGTCGCGTGCGCGATCGGGCGGCGTCTGGTTCAATTTTCGTGTGGTCATTATTTGTCTCAAGGTTCAAACACGATGTGCGCGTGCCCGCAGAGCATGCGCTTCGACATGGTCAGAGGATGGAAACAGCCTAGTGCTGGAGGCCGAGAGGCCAGGGGGCGAACAGGTTGGGCCGCCGCCACAGGACAAAATGATCCTGCACGGCGAGATCGAGGCGCGTGTCCTTTTCCAGAAGTACGACCTGAGCTTCGATCGCCTTGAGCTCACGCTCAAGCTTGGCTGTCCGCCGGGGCTCAGAAAAAACGGTCTTTCTTTTCTTGCTCTTCATCAAGCACTCCATGGTCCGGCGCAGTCCCAGGGTCTCTCGTAAGAGAGGACGGCGTACGGATGGCCATGATTGTGCCCCCTATGAAATGTTCATTCTGTGTTTGGAGCGGATCATACCGGAGCGGAGCTTTTCGTCTGTCCGGAACCCGACATAGCGAAAGAATTTGTTAACACACGTTAAAGTGTCGCAGGTCGGCCGATGGCCGGTCGGGTTTCGGGGAACTGGCGCACGGCCAAGGTGTTCATACGGTAACGTGGGGATCTGCGGTTCGCCCGCAATGCGCCGATGAAGGCCTGCTCCTTCGACGGATTGTTCGCTAAAGAGTGTCTGGAGGGCATGGTGGTCAAGCGCATCCTCCTGGTCGTCGTAGCAGCCTTGGTTCTCGCTGCGGGCCTCTATTTCCTTGTATTCCGCGCTTCGCGAGACGCCACGATCCAACAGGCGGCAGCTACGTTACCGACGCCTCAGGTCGGGATCATGGTGGTTCAACCCGCGGAGGTGGCCTATCCGGTGGAATATGCCGGCCGGGTGTCGGGCTTTCGCGATATCGAGGTGCGTCCCCGAGTCGGCGGTCTCCTGCTCAAGCGCGAGTTCGAAGAAGGAGCCCGGGTCACGCAGGATCAGGTGCTCTTCCAGATCGATCCGGCGACGTACGAAGTGGCGGTGACCCGGGCTGAGGCGCAGTTGCAGCAGACCCAGGCGGCGCTGCGCCAAGCCGAGGAGAACTTCACCCGGATCGAACAGCTCGTCCGACGCGGCGTCTCCACGGAGGCGCAGCTGGACGAGGCCCGTTCCCAGCGCGATCAGGCCCGGGCCGGGGTGCAACTGGCCGAAGCGGAGGTCCAGAACGCCAAGCTGAATCTCAGTTACACGACCGTGACCGCGCCAGGGACTGGCATCACCGCGCTGGAATCGCCGCCGGTCGGTGCACTCATTCAGGCTCAGCAGACGCTTCTGACCACCATCTCCCAGATCGATCCGGCTTACGTGAACTTCTCCTTCACCGACGAGGAGGGGCGGGCTTTCCGAGCCTTGAACGAGCGGCGGGCAAAGCCGATTGACGAGAAGGACCTGATCGTCGAACTGCAATACACCCTTCAGGGAAAATACCCGCACGCTGGCAGGATCGACACGGCCGCCCAGCGGGTCGACCTGCAGACAGGCACGATCCACGCGAGGGCTGTCTTTCCGAACCCCGACGGTCTGCTGCTGCCGGGCCAATTCGTCCGGGTGCGCCTCATCGGCATCACCTTGCCAGACGCGATCGTCGTTCCACAGCAGGCCGTCAGCCAGGGGCCGCAGGGACCCCTCGTCTATGTTCTCGGCGAAAACGACATCGCTCAGGCCCGCCCCATCCGCCTGGGGCCCGAACTCGCGGAAGGCTGGGTCGTCCGCGAGGGCCTGAAGGGCGGTGACAAGGTGGTCGTGGATGGCGTGATCCGAGTTCGGCCGGGTCAGCCCGTCAAGCCGGTGCCGATGGATGCCAACCCATCGGAGACGACGGACACTCCCGGCGCCCCGTCACCTGGGGCTCAGCCATGATCTCTAAGTTCTTCATCGACCGTCCGATTTTCGCGTCCGTCCTGTCCATCGCCATCGTGCTCATCGGCCTGATCGCCATGCGGGTGCTGCCGGTCGCGCAATATCCCGAGATCGTTCCGCCTCAGGTCGTGGTCTCGGCGACCTATCCGGGAGCGAGCGCCGAGACGATCGCCGAAACGGTCGCGGCTCCCCTGGAACAGCAGGTCAACGGGGTCGAGGACATGATCTACATGCAATCGACCTCAACAGGCTCAGGAACCATGAGTCTGTCGGTTTACTTCCAGACCGGGACCGATGCCGACCAGGCCACCATCAACGTCAACAATCGCGTTCAGCGCGCCACGGCCGTTCTGCCCGAAGAGGTGCGGCGGCAGGGCGTGACGGTGACCAAGCGATCGTCCTCCATCCTGCAGATCGTTGCCTTGTCCTCCCCGGATCGGCGCTACGACACGATCTTCATCTCCAATTATGCGCTCATCAACATCATCGACGAGCTGCGCCGCACCCCCGGCGTCGGTGACGCATCGCTTTTCGGAGCCTCCGACTATTCCATGCGAATCTGGCTTCGGCCCGACAAGGTTGCGCAGTATAACCTCACCCCTGGAGATGTCGCCGCCGCCATCCGCGACCAGAATGCGCAGTTCGCGGCCGGGCGCTTTGCGGAGGAGCCGACTCCGAGCCGCCAGGCGTTTACCTATTCGGTCACGACCCAGGGCCGCTTCGCCGATCCCCGAGAATTCGAGCAGATCGTCCTGCGTTCCGACGAGAACGGCGGCGCGTTGCGGCTGAAGGATGTCGCACGGGTGGAACTCGGCTCGTTGAACTATTCGACCGTTGCGACCCTGAACGGCGCTCCCACAGTGCCGATCGGGATCTATCTCCAGCCCGGCGCCAATGCCTTGAACGTTTCGGACGCCGTCGATACGGCGATGAACAGACTCGCCCAGCGGTTCCCCGACGGGCTGCGTTACGACGTACCCTATAACACGACGAAGTTCATCGAGGTGTCCATCGACGAGGTCGTCAAGACCTTCATCGAGGCCATCGTGCTCGTGGTGATCGTGGTCTTCCTCTTCCTTCAGAACTGGCGCGCGACCCTGATCCCGCTGCTCGCCGTACCAGTGTCCATCATCGGCACGTTCGCGGGAATGTACGCTCTCGGATTCTCCATCAACCTCTTGACTCTCTTCGGGCTTATCCTCGCCATCGGCATCGTGGTCGACGATGCCATCATCGTGCTGGAGAACGTCGAGCGCATCATGTCGACGGAGCACAAGCCTCCGCGGGAGGCCGCCATCCAGGCCATGCAGGAGGTGAGCGGCCCCGTCATCGCCGTGGTTCTCGTGCTCTGCGCGGTGTTCATCCCCGTCTCCTTCCTCGGCGGCCTGGCGGGTGAGCTCTACCGGCAGTTTGCCGTGACCATCGCGGTCTCCGTGGTGATTTCCGGCATAGTGGCGCTCACCCTCACGCCCGCGTTGTGCGCGCTGCTCCTCAAGGAAGGGCACAGCGAGCCCTGGCTGCCGTTCCGGGTCTTCAATCGCGGCTTCGACCGGGTCATGCGGACCTTCACTGCGGGGACGGCCTTCTTCCTGCGTCATGCGATGGTCGCTCTGCTGCTCCTCGGCGGGATGCTTGGGGTGACGTGGTGGCTGTTCGAGCGGGTGCCGGGCGGGCTCGTGCCGGCCGAGGATCTGGGAAGCGTTTTCGTCGTCACGGCTCTGCCGCCCGCAGCCGCCCTCGACCGCACCCTCGACATCACCGCGAAGGTGAGCGAGGAACTCGCCCGCAATCCCGCCGTCGCGGACGTTGTGACGATTGCCGGGTTCGATCTCCTTTCCGGTGCGCAGAAGACCAATTCCGGCGTGTCCTTCGTAACGCTGACCGACTGGTCCGAGCGGACCGACCCACGGCTCGACGCGCGCAATCTCGCGCCCGCTTTCGCAGCCCTCAACGTGAACTTCCTTGACGGGGTCGTGTTCGGCTTCAACCCGCCTCCCATCACCGGCATGAGCACGACCGGCGGGTTCGAGTTCTACCTGCAGGACCGCTCGGGCGGCTCGCTCGACAGCCTTTCCCAGGCGGCGCAGCAGGTGGTAGAGGCGGCCAGAGCGCGGCCCGAACTTTCTGGCGTCTCCACGACCTTCAATACGAACGTGCCTCAATACCGGATCGACGTGGACCGCGACAAGGCAAAGGCGCTCGGCGTTCCGATCACCGCCATCTTCGACACGATGCAGAGCACCTTCGGCAGCCTGTACGTCAACGATTTCAGTCTGTTCGGACGGACCTACCGGGTGACCCTCTCGTCCGAACCCGAATTCCGCATGAGCCCCAGGGACCTGCAGCACGTCTTCGTCCGGTCCGACAAGGGGAACATGGTTCCCCTCAATGTCCTGCTATCCACGTCCCGCATCGTCGGTCCCGACGTGGTGGACCGGTTCAACGTGTTCCCTGCGGCGAAGATCCAGGGCAATCCGGCTCCGGGCTATTCCTCGGGGCAGGCGATTGCCGCAATCGAACAGGTCGTGTCGCAGAACCTCTCCTCCGACTATTCCATCGGCTGGACAGGTTCGGCCTATCAGGAACTGGAATCGGCCGGGACGGGCTCGCAAGGGTTTCTCTTGGGCCTCGTGATGGTGTTCCTGATCCTTGCAGCGCAGTACGAGCGCTGGTCCCTGCCGTTCGCCGTCATCACGGCTGTGCCGTTCGCCGTCTTTGGCGCCATCCTCGCCATCTGGCTGCGCGGGATCGAGAACGACATCTATTTCCAGGTAGGGCTTGTCACCCTCATCGGATTGGCGGCCAAGAACGCGATCCTGATCGTCGAGTTCGCAGCCGAGCGCTATAGAGCGGGGGAGAGTGTCTATGACGCAGCCATGGATGCAGCACGCCTGCGCTTCCGGCCGATCGTCATGACGTCTCTCGCCTTCATCCTCGGCGTTGTGCCGCTTGCGATCTCGACGGGCGCCGGCTCCGCGAGCCGTCACTCGGTGGGCACGGGCGTCATCGGCGGCATGCTCGCCGCGACCTTCCTTGCCATTCTCTTCGTGCCGCTGTTCTTCCGCCTGGTGACACGGGAGCGGAGGCCGGCGGACAGAGAATCTGCGCAGGTCGTGCCTGACTCCGCGCCCGCGAAGGAAGTTTAGCAAGCCGGGTGCTGGCGGAACTGGCAAGGATCAGCGCTTGCGCAGCCGCTCGATGGCCTCCTTGTGAGCGGCGGGATCGACGTCGTACTCCTCCGCGAGACGTTGAATCTCGGCCTGACGCTCTTCGGCGGAAAGCCTCGGGCTGAGGCTCGCGACGGCCGCCAGAAAGGACGCGCCTGCGAAGACCGGGTCGCGGCGTCTCGCCGTCTGCTCCCGTTCCTTCTTCAGCTCCGCCTGGCGTTGCCGATAGGTGTCGAGCGGCCCGAGCGCACGCAAGGCACGGTTCATCAGGGCCTGGACCGGAAGGCCATGCTCGTCCGCGATCTCCGGCAAGACCTGCTCCGGATCCTCGCCGGATATCAGGGCGTCCGCCAGCTCTTCGAGCGCAGAGACGAATGGATCCATGTTAGCCCCCTTCGTTTGGCTTATCGTCAACGGATGGTGATGCGTTCGGTTCTGGGCGAAGTGTTGCCCATGGCTCGGGCTGACCAATAATGGTTCCAGCCGATTCTCGCCCGCCCGTCATCACCAGACCGAACGGAACCCACAATTATGGCCGAACGCATACAGGAGCGATCCGATCCCTATCTCTGGCTGGAGGAAGTGGAAGGCGAGGAGGCGCTCGCCTGGGTGCGTGCCCATAACGAGATCACGAAGGCAGCCCTGTGCGATGCCGCCTTCGAGGCAGACAAACGGGCGCTCTACGAAATCTCGACGCGGCCGGACAACATTCCCTTCATTACGAGACGGCGCGGCCAGCTCTACAATTTCTGGCAGGATGTGGCGCATGTGCGCGGCTTGTGGCGGCGCACATCGATGGAGGAATATCGAAAGCCCGATCCAACCTGGGAAACCGTGCTCGACATCGATGCGCTGGCGCGGGCGGAAGGCGAGGACTGGGTCTGGAAGGGCTGCGGCACGCTGCAGCCGGAGCAGCGTTACGGCCTCGTCAGCCTATCCCGCGGCGGGGCCGATGCGGTTGAAATCCGTGAATTCGACCTGGTGGAGAAGCGCTTCGTCGAGAATGGCTTCGCCCTTCCCGAGGCCAAGGGCGGGGCGGCGTGGCTCGACAAGGACCAGCTTCTCGTCTCGAACACGCTCGGTGCGAACGCAGCGACCGCCTCGGGCTATCCGCGCACGGTCCGCCTGTGGCGGCGCGGTTCGGATTTCTGGCGGGCCCCGGTGCTCTTCCAGGGCGAATTCGACGACATCTACATCTCGGCCTCCGTGGATCTGGAGCCGGGTTACGAGCGCATCTTCTATCGGCGCCAGATCACCTTCGAGGAGGGGATCAGCTATCTCGCGCGGGAAGACGGTGATCCTCTGCCCATCGACCTCCCGCTCGATGCCCGCTTCGATGTCGAGAAGGATTGGCTGGTGGTGAAGCTCAAGAGCGACTGGGTCCTGCCGGAGCGCACCTATCCGGCCGATGCGCTGCTGGCGATCAGCTTCTCCCGCTTCATGGATGGCGAGCGGAATTTCGAGGTGCTGTTCGAGCCGGGACCGAGGCGGATCCTCTCCGGGTTCTGGTGGACCAGGTCCCGACTGGTTCTGACGGTGCTGGATAATCTGGCAAGTGAGATCTGGCTCGGTACGCCAGGCGAACCCTGGCAGCTTGAACGGCTGGAAGGTCTGCCGGATTCGGCAGCTGTCCATGCGATGTCGCTCGATGCGAGCCAGTTCGAGCGCACGGACGAGTTTCTCCTGTCGATCTCGAGCTTTATCGAACCGACGAAACTGGCGCTCGTGACCGAGGACAAGCGGATCGTGGTTCTCAAGGAGGCACCCGCTGCCTTCGACGCTTCGGGCGTGGAGGTCACCCGGCACGAGGCGGTCTCGGTCGATGGCGAACGCATTCCCTATTATCAGATCGGCCCGAAAGCGCAGGACGGGCCGCGTCCGACGGTGCTTTACGGGTATGGAGGATTTTCCGTCTCCATGACTCCCGGCTATCTCGGCGGCATCGGCAGGACCTGGCTGGAGCGCGGCAATGTCTGGGTCGTGGCCAATATTCGCGGTGGCGGAGAGTTCGGAGCCGCCTGGCACAAGGCGGGCATGCGCGAAGGCAAGCGGCTGTCGCACGACGATTTCGCGGCCATCGCCCGTGACCTTGCGAAACGTGGCGTCACCACGGCGAAGCAGCTTGCGGCCTATGGCGGCTCGAACGGCGGCCTGCTCGTGGGCAACATGCTGACCCGCTATCCCGAGCTTTTCGGCGCCATCTGGTGCACCGTGCCGCTTCTCGACATGCGCCGCTATACGAGATTGCTGGCCGGGCCGAGCTGGGTCGCGGAGTACGGGGATCCCGACAGGCCTGAGGATTGGTCCTATCTGGCGGGTCTTTCCGCCTATGAGAACCTGGTGGAGGGGCGGACCTATCCCCCTATTCTGCTCGTGACCTCGAGGCGGGACGACCGTGTCCATCCCGGCCACGCCCGCAAGATGGCGGCCAAGCTCGAAGCGATGAAGCAGCCGGTCCTCTTCTACGAGCCCGACGACGGCGGACACGGAACTGTGAACAAGGAGCAGGCAGCTTTCCTTACGGCATTAGGGCTCGCCTTTCTCAGGAAAACGCTTGACGGAGCTGCGAGCGCCTGAGGCGTTATCTCATTCGGTAGGGGATAATTCGTGGCGGGAAAGGATGACCCGTAGCCAGGGATCCCTTGATATCGCACTCTGCCATGGTCACATAGGGTCAGAGGAAAGAGCCAGCGGATCAATGCCTTAAGCCTGATCCTTGCGGACCCGGCCCAATTCGGAATGAGCTGGGCTCCGCGTCTGAGAGCGATCCCGAACAACATCTGAGCCTTCTGCCCGTTTACCTTTGGTCCAGCCTGGGGCGGCAGGCGAACTAATGAACGAACGATGCCGAGGCAGCGACATGCGCCCGGCCGACCGGAAATATGAATGTCCAAGAAATCCAAGAATCTCGTCAGCCTCAATCACCTGCCGGGACTCCTCCTCGCCAGCGCCGCCGAGTGTGAGCGCTGGATTGAAGCCGGGCTGATCCCGGTCGCCGAGCGCCAGACGCTTCAGAGGCGTGGGCGTGCCGTCGAGGCTCCTCTGTTCGATCCGGACGTGATCGCGCAACTGGCGGCCCAGGTGTCGGCATGGCGGGTGCAGGGCGCCGAGCCCGTCCAGCGCCCTTCGCGCGGACGCCGAGGTGGCGACGATGATCGTCAGCCTCTCGACAATGTCGCTCAGCGGCGTCGGAACGGAATTATTATGCCCGTCCGCCGCAGTACGGGCCTTTATGTCGTCGAAGACATGCGCAGGACCGAGAACGCGCGGGGAAAGCCGGAGCGTGTCTTCGCGGGTTATCGGGTGGTTTTCACCAAGCCGATGCAGGTCCTGCCTGATAGCGCCCCCATCGACGTCGCCATCGAATTCACCTTGGCCGAACCTCTTGAAGTGGCTGCACTCGTGCTGTCGCCCGCGCGCGCTGAGCGCGCCCAGCTTGTCGCGGCATCGGAGGTTCTCGAAGCCAGAATCATCGAGCTGCGCGATGCAACCTTTGAAGCTTGTGAGCAGGAACTGGAAGGCTGGCGGGACGAGCTCGCGACCTATCTGGACGCCTATGAGGATCAGAACGAGCGCCAGGCCATTCTCGACGGCATCCGCTCGTCGATGGAAAGGCTCAACCGTATCCAGGCCTCCGAAAAGGGCGGCCCGGAGAGCGCAGGGCGCAAGCTCCGGCAAAAACTCGACGATTATCGGTCCAAGGCTGCGACCAGACGACTTCGGCAGCTGCGCGAGGCGCAGATCCGCGAGGCATCCGGATATGAGCGCTATGCGGCGATCTTTCCCGTCGCCCGCTCCCTGAACCGCCAATTGCTGTTCCTGGCAGGGCCAACCAACTCGGGCAAGACCTACGAGGCCCTGAAGCTGGCGCGCGAAGCCGAGACGGCCGAGATTCTCTCGCCTCTTCGATTGCTTGCCCTCGAACATTATGAACGCATGCTCGAGGAGGGGATCCCGGCGGGCATGATCACGGGCGAAGAGCGCATCCTGCCGGAGGATGCGACCCATATCGCCCGGACGATCGAAACTCTCGATCTGCACCGCGTCGTCGATGTCTGCGTGATCGATGAGGTCCAGATGCTGGACGATCCGAGCCGCGGCTGGGCCTGGACACAGGCCATGATCGGCGCACCTGCCAAACTCGTGGTTCTGACGGGCGCGCCGGAGTCGATCCCTCTCGTCGAGCATCTGCTCGCCATGACCGGCGAAACGCTGGAGGTGAAGATCCTCAAGCGGAAGGGCAAGCTGCGTGTGGAGAGCGAGCCGGCCAACCTCGGCAAGCTGTCTCGCGGCGATGCGGTCGTGGCCTTCACCCGCCGCGACGTGCATCAGTTGCGCTCACGTCTGGTCGCGGCCGGGCGTACGGTTGCGACGGTGTATGGCGCGTTGGGACCGGAGGTCCGCCGTGCGGAGGCAGCGCGCTTCCGCAATGGCGAGGCTGAAATCCTCGTCGCGACGGATGCCATCGGCATGGGCTTGAACATCGGGCCGCTCAGGCGGGTCGTCTTCTCGACCCTGCGCAAGTTCGACGGTGTGCAAGAGCGACAGCTCAACGCCATGGAGATCAAGCAGATTGCCGGCCGGGCAGGGCGCTTCGGCCATCATGAGGAGGGTCTCGTGACGGCACTGCAGGGCGTCGGCGCCTATGCGAAGGTCGAGGCGGTAATCGGGAACGCGCTGAAAGGCGATACCACGAAGCTGCGAGGCAAGGCCTATGTCCGCCCGAACCAGGAGACCGTGTTATCCGCCAGCGAGGTGCTGCAAACCGATCGGCTCGGCCGCGTTCTTCGCCACCTGAACGACACGCTCGTCGCCGGCCATCCGGATCTGCGCATGGCCGACATGGACGAGATGATCGAGCTGGCGTTCCTGCTCGATACGGTCGACATGCCGATCCTCGACCGCCTGTCATATTCCATGGCGCCGGTCGACGGGCGGGAGCGGCTGGCCGTCGAACTCCTGCTCGATTGGGCGCGCCAGCATGCGCGCGACGGACGGGTTCAGGGACCAGATTTCGGCGTGAACGCGGATCTCGTGAAGCTGGAGGCACGGGTCAAGATCGCTACGAGCTGGCTCTGGCTGGCTCAACGCTTTCCCGACGTCTTCGCCGATGTGGACGCCGTAGTCGATCTGCGGGCAAACCTCAACGCGAAGATCGAGGAAAAGCTCATCGCCACCTCTGTTTCGCATCGTGGCAGGCCCGACGAGAAGCCGCGCCGCGACAGGAGCAAGAAGCCGCAAAAGCAGAGAAAGAACCGGCGTGGCTGGGTCGAGACCGAAGCCGTTGAGCCGGAGCCATTCCGCGCCAGAGGACGGTAATCGTCAGACCGTGAGTTCCTGCTCCACGAGCGCGACCCAGAAGGCGACGCCGGTGGGAATCGCATCGTCGTTGAAATCGTAGGCCGTGTTGTGGTGCAGCGCCCCGTCCACGGCAGGTCCATTGCCGAGCCACACATATGCTCCCGGCGCGGCCTCGCCGAAGAAGGCGAAATCGTCGCCAGCCGTCGAGGGTTCGAAATCCGTCACGACCTTGGAGCCGCAGACGGCCCGCGCAGCTTCGAGGGCCCGGGCCGTCGCATCCGGGTGATTGATGACCGGCGGGATGCGGCGGCGGAATTCATATGAGGCCTCGATGCCGAACATCGCGGCGACGCCCCGCGCCAGTCGTTCGATTTCAATTTCGAGTTGGTCGCGCACGTCTGCGGAATAGGCCCGCGCCGTTCCGCCGATCTCCACGATATCCGGAATGACATTGAGCGCCCGCGGGTCGCCGGCCCGAACAGAACAGGCGCTCACGACGGCGGGCTGCAGCGGGTTGACCACCCGTCCCACGATGGACTGGAGCACCGAGAGAAAATGTCCGCTCGCCGTGATCGAGTCCTTTCCGAGATGCGGCTTGGCCCCATGGGTGCCGATACCCTTGAACGTTACGAGCCATGTGTCGGATGAGGCCAGCTGGGGACCGGCAGTCACCGCCATTTCGTCGATTCCCAGCCCCGGCATGTTGTGCAGGCCATAGACCGCGTCGCAGGGAAAGAGCTCGAAGAGGCCATCCTCGACCATCATCCTGGCGCCGCCGCGCCCTTCCTCAGCCGGCTGAAATATGAAGTGTACCGTTCCCGAAAAATTGCGGGTTTTTGCCAGATGGCGGGCGGCTCCGAGCAGCAGCGTGGTGTGTCCGTCATGGCCGCAGGCGTGCATCTTTCCGGCGAACTTCGACTTGTAGGGCCGCTCCGCCTGCTCCGGCATGGCGAGTGCATCCATGTCCGCGCGGAGGCCGATGGTGCGCGTGCCGTTGCCAACCTGCAGGGTGCCGACGACGCCTGTCTTTCCCAGGCCCCGATGCACACGGAGGCCAGCCTCTTCCAGAAGGGAGGCGACGATACCGCTCGTCCGCTCCTCCTCGAATCCCAGTTCCGGATGCGCATGGAGGTCTTGGCGGAGGCTGCGCAGGAATGCTAGGTCCGCCTGGATGAGGTCCTGTTGGGGCATCGTGCTCTCGTCCTGAATGTGCCGGTTCGGCGCGTTCGATAGCGTGATGGCCGTCAGGTCACAATCATTCTGTGCAGTTCAAATGGAAGATAGACGCGATGCAGCCCCATGATTTCTGGCAGGAGATCCATCTGCCCGAGACCTTCGAGAGGCTGCCGGCCGAGGGCCATCGTGGATTCTTTCCCGCCGAGTTCGAGGATGGGCGTCAGGTATGCTTCCCGATCCGGGAACTGGCAGACGGGGAGCATGCCCTCGCATCCCTCATCATCAACCAGGCGAGCTTCATCGTCGAAGAGGCTTTGTGCGCCAGCCTCGCCGACAAGGTACTGCCCTTCGAGCCGGAAGTGGTGATTGGGCTTCCTACCCTGGGCCTCACCCTGGCGAGCGGCACGGCGAAGAAGCTAGGACACGCCCGCTATGTTCCGCTCGGGACCTCGCGCAAGTTCTGGTACCGGGAGGAACTCTCCGTTCCGATGAGCTCCATCACCAGCCCGGAACAGGTAAAGCGCCTGTATCTTGATCCCCGCATGCTGCCGCTGATCGAGAACCGGAGAGTGCTGCTCGTCGACGACGTGATCAGCAGCGGGCGTTCCATCGTTGCAGCCTTGAAGCTGTTGGATGCGCTCGGAATCGTGCCTGTCGCCATCGGGGCGGCGATGCTTCAGACGGACGCTTGGCGCGAGCCGGTTTCGACCATCTACCCTCACACACTGGAGCGGGTCGTGGGCGTGCTTCGCACGCCGCGCCTGAAGCGTGTGGCGACGGGTGGATGGGTCCCCGAATAGACGCCTTCGTTTTGCGAGTTTTTTGGGCAGAATGACTGTAAGGTGAGCAGAGTCCGTGTCGGGCGGGGCTTTCCCGAGACCATGGTTGTGTTAATGCGTGGTGCCCGTAGGGCCGTGATCGCTCTTGTGAAGTGTATCCGCACCCATAACCTCGGCTGTGAAACAAGAGAACCCAGGAGATTCTGAGATGGCAGGTCGTTGGCAGAAACCGATCGCGGGCATGGTATTCGGTCTGGTGGCATTGGCTTGCGCTCCGGTCATGGCCCAGAACAAGACCCTCACGATTTCCTGGTGGGGCTTCAACGGCGACAAGCTGGAAGAAATCATTCTCAAGCCGTTCCGCGCCCAGTGCGGCTGCGATCTGGTCTTCGAGACGGGCAACAACGCCGACCGCCTGAACAAGATCAAGATCCGCGGCGGCAGCGGCGTGGATGTCGTCTATCTCACCGACAGCTATTCGCAGCTCGGCATCCAGGAAGGCCTGTTCCAGCCGATCGACCGCTCGAAGATCCCAAACATCAACGGTATTTACGAGATTGCCAGGGAGCCGCAGGGCAAGTTCGGTCCGGCCTATACCATCGGCCGCATCGGCATCATTTATGACAGCGCCAAGGTGTCGGCTCCGATCACGTCTTGGAACGACCTGTGGCGGGACGACCTCAAGCGCCGCGTCTCGCTGCCTGGCATCACCACCACCGCCGGCCCGATGACGGTCCTCGTCGCGGCCAACAAGGCGGGCGTCGACCCCTACAAGGACGAGAGCGCGGCCTTCAAGGCGCTCGAGCAGCTGAAGTCCAATGTGGTGAAGAACTACAACACGGGCTCGGAGCTGGTGAATCTGTTCTCCACGGGCGAGATTTCCGTTGCGATGGCGCAGGATTTCACCCTGGCCCAGATCCAGGCGGCCGTTCCGACCGTACGCTGGGCCGAGCTGAAGGAAGGCGATTACGCCACTCTCAACACGGTGAACATCGCCAAGGGCGCGGCCAACCCCGAGCTGGCGCACCAGTTCATCAACTTCATCCTCGACCCGAAAATCCAGCAGACCCTCGCCGAGCGGGGCGTGGACGCGCCGGTCGCCACAGCAGTGGAGCTGAAGCCCGAGGAAGCGGCCCGCTGGACCTATGGCGAGAAGATGGTCTCGTCGCTCAAGCGGCTCGATTACGAGAAGCTGAACGCGGCCAAGACCGACTGGATCGATGCCTGGAGCGAGGTCTTCGGGAAGTAATCCTGCCATCATGACATCAAGACGTTTCTGGCGCCGGAGCGGCGCAACCGGGTGGGCGCTGACCGCGCCCGCCACGCTCGCCGTGATCGGGCTCCTGATCGTTCCGATCGGGGCCGTGATCGCGGGAACCTTCATGGATCCGCGTGGGGTCTTCGCTCCCTACATCTCCTATTTCAACAGCGGCTTCCGCACGACGGTCCTGTTCCGGACCCTGCAGATTTCGGCATTGACGACGATCATCTCCCTGATCTTTGGCTTCATGACCGCCTATGTGGTCTCACGTGCGCCGGGCAAGCTGAAGAGCCTGCTCATCGTGGCGGCTGTCTTTCCGCTTCTGACCGGCGTCGTGGTCCGCGCCTTCGCCTGGCTCATCATCCTGGGCCGCAACGGCATCCTGAACCAGACGCTGCTTGCGCTCGGCATCGTCAACGAACCGCTCGAGATGCTCTACACGCAGGGCGCCGTCATCGTCGGCATGGTCTATCTTTTCGTGCCGCTCATGGTTCTGTCCCTGGTGGGCGTTCTGGAGAACATCCCGAAGGACGTGCTGCAGGCGTCCTCCTCCCTCGGGGCTTCGCCCCTGGCGACGTTCTGGCAGGTGCTTCTTCCGCTGGCGGTTCCGGGGCTGATCGTGGGCGCGGTGCTCGTCTTCACCGGCAGCTTCACGGCTTATGCGACGCCGCAGCTTCTGGGCGGTGAGCGCCAGACCGTGCTGGCGACCCTGCTCCAGCAGCGCGCCATGGTGTCCTTCGACTGGGTCGGTGCCTCGACCATCGCGACCATCATGACGGTGATCACCATCTCGATCGTTCTCGCGATGAGCCACATCGCCCGCCGCATCAATCCCATGGCCACGTGATGTCCGACAGACCTCATCCCATCCTCGTCGCCATCGCGGCGCTGGTCTACCTGTTCCTCATGGTGCCCCTGGTGATCGTGGTCGGGGCGGCGCTGAGCGACACGACCTACCTGACCTTTCCGCCCCAGGGACTGTCCCTGCGCTGGTTCGAGAACATCTTCGCCATCAGCGCCTTCCGGCGGACCATCGTCACCAGTCTTCAGATCGCCTTTCTGGGAACGCTGTTCGCGCTCCTGATCGGCATTCCGGCCGCCTATGCGCTCAATCGCTTTCGGATCGAGTTGCCGAAATGGCTCGGGACGTTGTTCGTGCTGCCGATCCTCGTGCCCGAGATCGTGTTCGGCTTCGCGCTGTTGAAGTCGCTGACGGTCGGGGCGGGGGTGCCGATCTTCCTGGCGCTTCTCGTTGGTCACACGCTTCTCGTCCTGCCCTATGTGGTGCGGGTAATCAGCGCGAGCCTCGCATCCTTCGATTTTTCCATCGAGGAAGCGGCGATCAGCTTGGGCAGCGCCCCGGTGAAGACCTTCTTCACCATCGTTCTCCCGAATGTGAGGGCGGGGGTGATCGCGGCCTTCATCCTCGCCTTCATCACATCGCTCAATGACGTGTCGGTGTCGCTCTTTCTGACTGGGCCCGGGATCAGCACCCTGCCGATCCAGATCCTGGCCCATGTGGAGCAGTTCTTCGATCCGACGGTCGCCTCCGTCTCCGTTCTTCTGATGTTCCTCACCGTGGCCGTGATGGCCATCGTGGAGCGAACCCTCGGCCTCACCTTTCTTGCGAAGTAGCTTTCCGTGACACAGCCTCTCCATATCGATGCCGTTTCCGCCCATTACGGGACGACCAAGGTCCTTGAGGATCTGTCGCTCTCCGTCCAGGCGGGCGAACTAGTATCCCTTCTCGGTGCCAGTGGCTGCGGCAAGACCACGACCTTGCGCCTCATCGCGGGTTTCCTGTCACCCACCAGCGGATCGATCACGCTCGGCGGGCGCGACCTGACGCGCCTTCCGACCCACAAGCGAGATATCGGCCTCGTCTTCCAGAACTACGCCCTGTTCCCCCATCTCTCCGTGCTCGACAACGTCGCCTTCGGGCTCAAGCAGCGCGGCATCGCTTCGGCCGAGCGCCGCAATCGGGCCATGGCGATGCTGGAGCGCGTCGGCCTTGCGGCATTGGCAGATCGGGCACCCGGCGCGCTCTCGGGCGGTCAGAAGCAGCGCGTCGCCCTGGCACGGGCGCTCGTCATCGAGCCGCCGCTGCTGATGTTCGACGAGCCGCTCTCGAACCTCGACGCCAAGCTCCGGGTCGACATGCGGGTCGAGATCCGCCAGCTGCAGCGGGCCAACGGCACCACCTCTGTCTATGTCACCCACGACCAGGAGGAGGCCTTCTCGATCTCCGATCGCGTTGCCATCATGAATGCCGGGCGCCTCATGCAGTTCGACCGGCCGGAGGAACTCTACCGGCGCCCGGCCAACACCTTCGTGGCGCGCTTCGTCGGCTTCGAGAACCTCATTCCGTTCAAGGCCGTGGCACGCGACGGCGACATCGTGACGGCGGAATCGGCGGGGATGCGGCTGCGGCTGTCCCAGAGCCTGTTCGGTGCGATTCCTGACTCATTCCTGCTCGCCACGCGGCCCGACGGCTTGACGGTGTCGATCGAGGCTTCCGCCGAGGGGCTTCCGGCTCAATTGGGCCTGAGGACATATCTCGGCCGCGCCTATCAGTATCAATGCGAGACGGCGGCCGGCCATCTCGTCGCCAATGGCAGCCTCACCACGCCGCTTGAAGCGGGTACCAGCGTGAAGCTCGTGCCTGTTCCGGAGCAATGCACCATCCTGGCTCCCGGCGGAGACGCGTGATGGCTGCGATCCTCATCTGGAACGCCTGCCTGCTTCCCATCGACGGCGCGATGAGCGTCATTGAAAATGGGTGGATCCATATCGAAGGCGGCACGATCCGCGCGCTCGGCTCCGGCGAGCCTCCGGAGGTCGAGGGTACCGAAATCGTCGACGTCGCGGGCGACGTGATCATGCCCGGCATGGTCAATCCCCATGCCCATCTGGCGATGACCCTGTTCCGTGGTCTCGGTGAGGACGTGGACGATCGGCTGTTCCGATATGTGCTGCCGATGGAGCGCAAGTTCGTGACGCCGGAGATGGTTCGCGTCGGCACGCTTCTCGGCGCCCTCGAATCCATCGAGGCGGGCGTCACGACCGTTGCCGACATGTATTATTACGAGACGGAGGTCGGACGCGCCCTCGATCAGGCAGGCCTGCGCGGCGTCGTCGGCCAGACCCTCGCGACCTTCGACCCACCGGACCATAAGACGATCGACGACGGCTTCGCGCTCGTCGGGGAACTGGTCGCCGAATTCGCCGGGCACGACAGGATCGTCCCCTCCATCGCGCCTCACGCCCCTTACTCGACCGATATCGAGGTTATGGCTCAGGTCGCCAATTGGGCCGAGGTGCATCCCGATGTCCCGGTGCAGATCCATCTCGCCGAGATGGACAGCGAAATGGAATGGTGCCGCAAGAACCATGGCCTGCGACCCGTCGGGGTGGTGGAGAAGGCGGGGCTTCTGCGGCCCGGGCTTATCGCTGCGCATTGTCTGCACATCGATCCTTTCGAGATCGAGCGAATGGGGAGGGCGGATGTGCGCGTGGCCCACAATGCCCGCTCCAATGCGAAGGCGGGGCGCGGCATCGCGCCCGTCGAGGCCATGCGCGCCGCCGGCATCAAGGTCGGCATCGCCACCGACGGGCCGATGAGCGGCAACACCCTCGATCTGTTCAGCCAGTTCGGGCCGGTCTCCATGTTCCAGAAGCTGCTCGGCCACAGCCGCAAGCCCATGCCGGCGGCCCAGGTGATCCGCATGGCGACGCTCGAAGGGGCGCAGGTACTCGGCCTCGACAGCCGCATCGGCTCTCTGGAACCCGGCAAGCAGGCGGATCTCATCCGCATCGACCTGTCCGCGCCGCGCATGCAGCCGGTCTACGACATCTATGCCACCCTCGTCTTCTCGGCGATGCCGGTCGATGTGCAGGACGTGATGGTCGGTGGCCGCTGGATCATGCGGGGCCGCAATGTGGAGAGCCTGGAGCGCCGGAAAATCCTGCGCGATGCGGGCCAGATCGCCACGGCTTTCAAGGCCGAGATGGCCCGCATCGACGCAGCCGGCTGATCCTTACCAGACGACCGGGTGCGTCTGCCCGGTCGCCACATTGACGAAGCCCTGAGGAGCGGCTTCGCATGGGGCGACCAGGACCCAGCGCCAGGGCGCGCAGGTCAGGGTCGCGAACTGGAGCCGCTCCGGAAAGCCCGGGTACCAGCGCGGCGAGAAGGTCGGTTCATAAAGCCATTCGATCTTTTCCGCCGCCGCATAAAGCCGCTGCATCTCGGCATCGAGCTCTTCCGCCGGGCGCTGGGTCATCAACCCACCGATCTCGTAGCGCACCTCGGCGAGAATCTTGCCGCCGCTGGCGAGAACCCAGCCGCCGCCGATGTCCGCGATGCGGTTTGCCACCATCGCCATGGCCTCATCGGAGGATCCGACGATCCAGAGGTTGTGCTTGTCGTGGGCGACCGTGCAGCCGACGGCCGTATCGGGCGTCTTCGGGCCGCAGCCGAGCCAGAACATGCGGGAGATTTTCCCCTCGCCTGAGAAGCGGTCGACGATGGCGAATTTCGTCACGTTCCGATCCGGATCGCGCTGAACCTTTCCGTTCTCGACGGGCAGTTCCATGGTGATGAAGTCGTCGTGCCAGTGGAACGG
>Ga0182742_1002650_pt1 | contig 19389 bp, 19 predicted proteins | sample eDN5th37CBELigMG_FD_128880 | JGI IMG/M metagenome (GOLD analysis project Ga0182742, IMG submission 128880) | Enriched Miracle-Growth compost microbial communities from Emeryville, California, USA - eDNA 5th pass 37_C BE-Lig MG (version 2)... ... | reverse complement strand
TTTACCGTGGATTAATGCTCATAGGGTAAATCTCTCTGAATGACAAAGCCACCAACGCCATCGTGTGTAGTTGAGTCTGAATCATAAACTGAAGTACTAAAGGCTAATGTAGTTACTGCCAGTACACGAAAAACGATCTTTTTTAACTTTTCCATGTTCATCGCCACCTTCCAAAAAAAAACTATACCATAAGTATTAGTTTTTTTGATTTGGTATTTTACATTAAAATGTATAATAGCCTCGCCAGTAGTCTTTATATCCTAATCTTGCTTTAATTCGTATTCTTTTATGAATATTTCATGTGAGGAGAGTAATATGTTAGAGAAAAACTTAAAGCATTTGGGGGATACCATCCATTCAATACGAGTTCGGTTAAATATTAGTCAAAAGGAACTTGCTGAAGGGATTTGTAGTCAGTCTCAAATTAGTAAAATAGAGGCAGGACAAATTAGCCCATATGTAGATACACTTGTTAAAATTTCGAAAAAACTAGGAATATGCCCAGCTTATTTCTTGAATATTGTCTATAAAGATCAATATCATTTTATTACATCTTCAAAGAAGTCAATTAGAAAGGCCATTTCAGCAAAGGATTATAGAGAAGTAAAGAGATTGGTAGATAAATACGAAAAGCACCCTAGTTTTCAAGATATTGAAGAAAAGCAATTTTTAAAATGGCATAAGGGAATAGCCGTTTATTACTTAGATCAGAAATTTCATGAATCAGTTAAAATATTACGCGAGGCTTCTAGTATGAAAGACTCTATTCAGCATACGGAGCAAGATATTCAAATATTAAATAGTTTAGCAATCATCTATTCAGAAGAAGAACAATGGGTGGATGCGAAAAGCAAATTTGAGGAGGCCATCGAGGTATTTAATAAATCCATTTTCATTGATGATATTACAATCTCAATCAGGCTTAGTTACAACCTTTCTAAGCTTTTGTATAGTATAAACGAATATAATGATGGATTATTCTATTGTAACAAAGGGTTGGAACAATGTAAGAAACATCATTCCAGTTACTTGTTTGGAGAGTTACTCTATCAAAAAGGGATCACATTGAGTGAAATAGGCAATAAAAGAGAGGGCATCAAACATTTAAAATATGCCTTTAACGCCTTTGAGCTTTTAGAGAAAGATGATTACCTTGAAATCACTAATCAAAAGATAAATGAACTGAATAGCACCTCTCAGATGTAACGAAACATGACAATTGGAGTTAAATTTGGTTGTTTGAATGGGAAAACAAAACGGCTTATCAAGTCCTAGTACCCGGAACTGACACAAAAACAGTTGATTAAATCTCGGAGTTTCCACGACAAAATCACAGATGTTTTTTATCCAATTAGACGTGCAGCTAAAATGAAAGAATAAAACTGGGGTGGGATGTCATGATGACTTTTAAAAAGGCTTTTCATATCGGTTACCTAATTTTCTTGGTCCTTCTTGCAGGTGTTTATTATTTGGTTCCGCATGAGTATTCATGGATCGCGATTTTGATTCTAAGCTTACTGTTTGGACTGTATCAAATTGTGAGTGGATATGTGTTAAAACGAAAGAAATTAGAATAAACATTTGTGCTTCATGATTTACGATTTCTCTAAACAACATCTTTCAAAGACTAAGAATTCATCCATCTCCTTCCGTATCACATCCACCAAAAGGACGGTTCCCCACCCTGTTTACCACCCTACCCTAAAACATCACACATCTTAAGCCTGTCTGCTCCTACCTTTTCACATTCGGCAGATATACAAGGGATTTAGGTACTTAAAAAATAAAGCATTCGACCAATAAGAGAAATAGTCAAATGCCTTTTTTCATAAGCTTAATCTAAATTTACCTCAAAGACATACGGTTTAAAATCCAACTCATAATTATCTGAATAAGCTTCCGCGTGAAGTTTTACAGATTTCTCATTTGGATCGATAGCAGGATAAACAATAACACCTTCTGTTTCAATTCCAGGTAATAACTCTGATTGAAGTTCTGCTAGTCCTGTAGTTTCAGGATCAACATACTCTTCTTCCATTTGTTGGGAATTAACGATTAACTTGGCTGAATGAGAGTAAAAGGATGCATTATCGTTTGTCTTATTTTGCACCTTTATATAGGCCCTTGTTTGGTTTTCCGCAATTTCAATTTTTTGTAGTGTTACCACTAAATCATGCTGATTGACTTCTTGATCCACTTTGATTTCTTTTATAGTCGGAGCCATAGCTGTCACATAATCAACAACTTCAACACTTTCAGCTAAAATCATCGGTGCTACTATAACTGCTCCAAAGCCATTTTCCCCTTCAAATTCATCTTCTACCTCACCTTTTATCTTTACATATTGGTTTGTTTTGATTTCTAAATTTGGGTCATTAATAGCTACTATTGTATTTTTTTCAGCATTCTCTGGGTCTCCCCACATCTGAAAATATGTAGCCTCATCATCCTTTTCTGGTTCAGCAAAGATCTGCCCTGTTAACTCCACTTCATAACCCTTATATTTCTTAGGTTCACTGTATAACTTATCATAATCCTCTGCTTTCAAAGCACCTTTTGTTTCTTTCTTGTCTGATGCTTTACTATCGCTTGATGATGCATTATCAGCACCACCACATGCACCAAGTATCGCTATTAGTAGAACGAGAAAAAAAGCAATTGAAACTTTTTTCATTTTTATTATTTCCCCCTTTTATCTATTTCATTACAAATTTACCATATAGTTTACTATTTTAGAATGCTCCATAGGTGAAAAGTACCAATATATACACATTTTGGAGAAAAACTGTTAACCATACATCATTTTAGCTGATTATTTTAACCCATTCCTTTTCTATCGGAGTATTGGAGGCAGCAGCTTTCTTGCATAGACATCAAGAGAACTAATCACCTTTACCTGAGATACAACGTATATCCATGTTCAACAACTAATAACATGGATTATTCCCATATAAGAGCAATAGATCTGGTTAAATAACTAAGAGCTTGGGGCTTTAAATTTTTTATTCTATCAAGCTATTATAGTTAATAGATATCCTACGCTTAATTCAACACACTACAATAATACTTCTAAATAATGATAATGAGCATCTACCAAGAGTGAGAAACCCACATGAATTTTATTTCTTCGAATGGAGGGTCTGCAGGCATAATATGTAACGGAAGTGCTTTGTAAACATACTTTCACGAACTATATAAACCATTTTGTAAAAAAGCACGGTATAACGATTGGCTAAAACTGCAACATAAAGACGAAGTTTCCCAATACTTAACGAAAAAAACAATCCGCTTCCGAACCAGGCGACAAGAATCGGGGCGTCCCTGTGACTTTTTCGACAATTTTCGATCCAAGCACCTGCACACAAACAAAAAACCGTCTAATGAATTCTCATCAGACGGCTAATGTTTTACTGTAGTTGTTTTTTCCGTTCTAATCGTTTCCTTATTTTGACTTCTTCTCTAAAGGCTTTCATTAACGAGAACATGATAAAGATGAGGATAAACGCAAATGGGAAGGCAGCGATAATGGACGCCGTTTGCAGGGCGGTCAATCCACCGGACCAAAGCAAAATCAACGCCGCTGCAGAGACAAGAATTCCCCATATAACTTTCGTGATGTTTGGCGGATTTAAACTTCCGTTTGTCGTTTGCATCCCTAGAACAAAGGTTGCGGAGTCTGCTGACGTAATAAAAAATGTACTAATCAGGATAATCGCTAATAGAGACGTGAAAGTGCTCAGTGGGAATTGCGCCAACACCGCAAATAACGATACTTCGACCCCTTGAGTGTTGATGACGTTCCCAAGGTTCGCATTCATGATTCGTTCTAAATAGATGCCCGTTCCGCCAAAAACGGAAAACCATAATGCACAGAAAATGGTTGGAACAACTAAAACTCCAATCATAAACTCACGGATTGTGCGTCCCCTTGAAACACGGGCGATAAAGGTCCCGACAAATGGAGCCCAAGCAATCCACCAAGCCCAATAAAACAGGGTCCAACCTTGCATCCATTTGCCATGCTGCTCGTCAAATGGCGAGATATTCAAACTCATGTCCGCCAGATTTTGAAGATAACTCCCGAGGGTCGTTGTGAAATAATTGAGCAAGAAACCTGTATTGCCCGCAAATAATAAAAATAGCATCAAAATAATCGCAACGAGAACATTCGAGTTACTAAGCCATTTTATTCCACGTCCTAACCCAGATATCGCTGACAAGATAAATAAGACCGTAACGATCGCTATAATAATAAATTGAACCATTATGCTAATTGGGATGTTAGGAAAGATATAATGTAAACCGCCATTGATTTGCGCCGCACCAAGCCCTAAGGACGTGGCAACACCAAAAATCGTTGCAAAAACGGCAATGATGTCAATAAGCTTGCCCACCCATCCTTTTACTCTATCTCCTATTAACGGATAAAATGTGGCACTAATTAATCCAGGTGCCCCTTTTCTAAACTTAAAATAAGCGAGGGCGAGAGCAATCACGGCATACATTCCCCAAGGGTGCAGTCCCCAATGGAAGAAAGAAAACCGCATGGCATCGCTTGCCGCCTGCTTTGTACCAGGATCGCCATATGGCGGAGTCAAATAATGCTGTAATGGCTCAGCCACCCCATAGAAAACAATCCCAATGCCCATACCAGCGCTGAATAACATGGCAAACCAACTAATAAGACCATATTCAGGCTCTTCATCGTCCTTGCCAAGCTTAATTTTCCCATATTTAGAGAAGATTAAGTAGATCGCGAAAACCAAGATGACACTTGCGACGATCAGATAAAACCAACCAAAATTCGTTTGCAGAAATTGTTGGATATCGCCTGTTACACTTGCCAGTTGATCAGGCGCAAAGGCCCCCCAGAGAACAAATAAAACGGCAATAATAACAGAAATCGTAAAAACCATTGTTACTTTATTCATCGTATCCACCTTTCAAGCTCTTGCTGTTCATGACATGCCTCCCCCACAATCAGTCCTCTAGGAGACTATATTGATACTCCCATCCTTCGTTTAACTCATTCAAGGAGAGTTCGATATTGTTGCCCAAAAAGATTTTTTTGTCGTTGATGGCTACAACCATCGCTTCAATGGAAGAACCACCATCTCGTTTTTTATATACATCCCCGATCGTTGGCATTTCCCCTTCTGCAGGTTGATCAGAATCATTGCTCATCCAATCATTATCGACCATACTTTTATCTAAATAGTCGATCGGGTTACTGTTCGGATCACGGCCCGGGACCATCAATAAATATTCAATATGTTTGACCCCATTCGCTCTTGTCGTGATAACCCCTTTGCTTTCAACAGACGATACAATTTCAATCTCGTTTAAGGAATAGTGATCCATGTAATCAGGACTTGGATTCGTAATTAAGATGAAGTCCCCTTCTTCAGCCTGTTTCTCCTTGTGAAGGGTATAAGCCTTATGGTTGAAAATAAAGCTGTCAAGATGTTTGGGAATATATCTTTCAACTTTTGAGGCATTGGTTAAATGCTGAGACAAATCTTTCAATTTGATCAGATGGACAGACTGTTTGTAGATAGGTTTCACAGAATACACCTTGTGCAACTCATTGTTAAAATAGACAAATTGTCCTTTTCTTACTTGATACAGTTTCATGGTAAATCTCTCCCTTCAGATGCTTCAATTTTTAAAAAGGTAATAAATTCATTACATAATATCCCAATCCCACATCGGTTAACTTCCCCCTGAAGTGATTGGAATATTACTTCTTCCATTGTTAATCCCCAAATTTTCTTCGTCCAAAACTCAACACAGATATAGATTTATAAGGAAGGCACTCATGAATAATTCTTTTATGGTAGCATACTTAGCTTTTGGGTGCAGGAACAAGGCATGGACAACCCCTTCAATAGAAAGGGACATCGATAAAGAAAACAACAGCAAGTCGAAGATAGAACGATCCGTTCCCGAGTCGTTCGACGATACGTCGGCAAAAAGAAAATAAAATTAAAAAGAAAAACAACAACAAAAGAACAACTAGCTCTTCACGTTATAAATAAAAATCTCCTATTAAGGCTTCTTGGAATCGATCATCTAATTAAACAAAAAGCACTCCTTATACAGAACCCCAAAATATACAAATTTGGGAAGCCCCTTATTCATCCTCACAAAACCTTTTCAACCAATAGATATGAGAAATAGCCCCCTTTATAAAAAAAGAGGCCAATCACTAAATGACCGTTACGACAACTCAGATAATGTGCCAATCTTTTAAGGTGAATTTGTTGGCACCTCGATTTCTACTGTTGGAAACGGGTCCGACTAGCGCGCCGATACTGTGCACTTCCTTACGTCACACAGCCTGGAGCGGATATTTTCACTCAAGCTTCCCTTATTTATGAAAAGAATCAAAACGGAATCTAGGAGATCACTACCTCCACAATCCCAAAGGGCATACAAATGTCTCATGAGGCGAAAAGACCGCCATCGTGCTCACTAGCGTACACATGAAAAACAGATGCGTAAAAAGCGTGGTAAGGTAACAAATAAAATTTTTAGAAGGTCCAACAATAACAATAAAAAAAGGGGCGGTCCAGAAAGTTGGTTACTTGCCTCCTGAACCGACCTTTTTCTTAAGCCCTACCACAACTGTTCGAGGTTTCAATCCAGAAACCATATGTCCTCCATAACACTTATAGGGTTCACCCCTGAAACTTATTAATAAAATGATGACCACTATAAAAACTGTGATTCATCTAGTTAATATTTTTTCCAAGTTTTACTCTTAAATTAATTTAAGAGGTCCCAAAGCATTCCTTCCTTAACTGCAATTATATTCCCAAGAATTCCAAGAGCTCTGAATGTATACGGTTCCCCATTTTTATCTTCATATACTTTTTCATAGGATACAAAAATAGCAGCATTTCTTTTATGACTTGACTTATAAAGCAGCTGTTTCTCCTCATACTGACAATATCCATTTTCGTCACAAATCATATTATAGTTGTCAATAAACCAATTTTCGAACTGGCTCTCTGTTGGAGTAGTAGATACCATAATTGTAATAAAAAGGGCAACTATAAGTATACTCGTTAATCCTTTCGCTTTTTTCTTCAAAACTACCATCCTTTCAAATTAATAACATAAGACTGAAACTTAGTGTTTTATACTTCTAATTCTTAACTCAAATAACCTTAACATAAGAATCCTGGCCTTTTAAACTACAAAAGGTAATATAGGTATTTTGTCTTAATTTTTTGATATTCAAATATAATTTTATAATTCAAATTCATATATAAGGATATCTATTGGAAGTTGATGTGATGCACAATCAGCTGATTATAAAACTCAAACTCTCTAATCATTTCCGAGGCAAATTCCTGGATTATACGTAAAATCCTACATTTTTCCTAATATGTAATATTATTAACAAATTTGTAATTTTATATGGTAAGGTTTTTTTTGTAATCAAAAGGGGGAATTTAAATGAAGAAAATGGTTAGTCTTCTATTATTACTTTTTTTATCTTTTATACTAGCTGGCAACGCCGGTGCGGAACCTAATAATGTTCCTAAAGACAATAATGGTCTAGTAAAACCAGTTAATAATCCAGAAAAATTATCTGTAAAACAACTTAATAAAAGACTACTTGCAATGGGTTATACCGAGAATGAAATCGAAGGGATGTCTGACTTTATAAAAAGGCAGATAGTACAAGTCGGCGGAAAAAAGGCTAATATGACTGCAGAACCTATTGAGCAATATTATACAAGTCTGAACGGAGTAAAATATAAGATTACGGATGAAAACAAAACAGAAATTGAAAACATAAAGCAAAAAGATCGGATTGAATTAGGTATAGTCAAAGAAGAGCCAACCTTTAGCACATTTGACTTTTCTAATGGGGCTTCTGAAGATATTTGGTCTGCTACTACATATGTAACGATGACGGGGCAAACATCTACTGAATATGAGTATACATTTTTTGCAGATTGGCTTTGGAGTGAAGCACCTTTTGCTTACCATACAGATAAAATCGCGGTAGCTTGGGAAAATGATTTTACAGGCATTTCCAACACAGAAAGCTCCTATGCATGGGCCCTTGCAAGGTACGCAGACGGCGACCGAATGATTAGTACAGGTGACCAAGTATTAGATCTAAAATCCGAGATTTATGGCCTTATATCTGATATTGGTCTCGGAACATGGTCACAGCAGGCTGGTGGTATTTCACAAACCTTGGCAGTAAATAAAAATTTAAGTGGCACCCGTTCAAGCTTAGTAACAAAGTATGTCCACCCTTGGACAGCATTCGATGTTAGTCTAAATATTGGACCTGGATCTATATCCTCTGAACATTTCTACGGAGATGAGTGGACTTGGAGAGTAAACGTAACCATCGGTAGTTAGGCGGTAAATAACAAATAAAAATTTTATCTAACTCCTTTAATAAACTATTATTTTGACAAGCTTCATTGCCGAATCTTGTACAAATCAAATAAACATCTTATTAACTGCTCTCTGTTTGAGTATTGATCACTATCATACATATAATTAGAGTTTTAGAGGATCACGTCATAACCAATAGGAGATTATCGCTGGCCCCATTACTTTCAAATCAACAATGGTTAGAGAGATTTTCATCCGGACGCATTGAGAAAATAGACAATAAAAGGATTTAGGACTGAGTACGAATACTCGGTCCTTTCTTTTTGTCATCATGAAGGTACCTAAAGAATATCTCAATTCTTATATTTTTTCATTTCAAAAATATAGCACAAAGAAAAGAGGGTCAATTAGCATACCCAATCTAAATCACCCTAACGGTTCTGTTTTCGTAAAACTTCACGATCCGTTCCCGAGTCGTTCTACGATACGTCGGCAAAAAGAAAAAGAAAATAAAAAAGAAAAACAACAACAACTAACTCTGCACCTCATTACAGAAAACTCCTGTAAAAGCTCCTTGGAATTTCCCATCCAATCAAACAACAGAGAAGCAGTTAAACCTTCTTTATGCAGACCCACAGAATGGGAAAATCCGAAAAACTCCTCATTGTCACAAAACCTTCCAACTAAAAGAAAATGGGCATAAAATAAAGAGAGTAGCGTTTGGTAGCTCCTCTCCCTGCAAAATCTATGAACTTTCAGGCCGCGACAGTCCGATTCCCATTCCCCTTCTCTTAAAGAATACTTTGCTGTATAATGGATATATATAAAGAGAGAAGTGTTGGTAGCACTCCTCTCTACAACTGCTACCGCATCGGGTGGTCGTTGTCATTAAATGTTATTTATCTTGAAAACCACCCTTTTGCTTCCTACGGCGCAGGGTGGTTTTCTTGTTTTCTAAAACGTTTCTCCGAAAGAGATATGCACTTAATTCACGCACAATCCCCTTCAGAACTTCACGAATCAATTCAAGAAATGTTTCCATGATTATCACCTCCTTCCCGTAACGGAAAGAAGAACGAAAACCAACCACCCTCACAATATTCAGTTGCATCTCCATTCTAACACCTTTCAAAGGACTAAGAACCTATCAATCTTCGACAAATTCCGAAGTACAGGCAATGGAGTGGGAGAAATGATTTTAGATGCAGCAAATAAGGCATGCCTTCAATTTATCATTGGACTTCCTCACAATACACTTATGGTAGAAAACTTTATCGACAATATGACATCCCTACCACTCTAGTAGTGACAGGGAAGTTTTTTACCATAATTTGGATGGTGCCTGGCACCTTCCAAGTATCTTCCAGTTCTTCTAAATACCCTTTCAGGTCATGACTGTTACCTTAATTCAATGAAAAAGTCATGCCCAACGTTTACTTCCCCAATAAGCCGCAAACCCTTCCCACTGTCAAAAAACCTCCACAACTCCCTTAATAATCCCCTATCCATTCCTCCCCTTTCACCCTATATAAATCATGTAAGGAATCTTCCTAATAGAAAGGGTCGTGAAGAAGAATGGCAAAGTATCGCGTGGTACATACGAATTTTTGGAGCAATCCGATGGTAATGGAGGAGATGACCCCAGAGGACAAGTATTTTTATCTTTATCTCCAGACAAACCCAAATACGACTCAAATCGGAATCTACCCGATTACGAAAAAGCAAATGGCGTTTGATTTGGGCTATTCGATTGAAACGGTTCATGCATTAATGGATCGATTCATCTCGCATTACAAGTTGATTCGCTACAATCCAGAAACAAGAGAACTCGCGATTAAAAACTGGGGCAAAGACCATCTCCATAAAGGCGGCAGACCGATTATGGATTGTATTTCTGCGGAATTAAAAGAAGTCGAAGATCGTTCGCTAATCCAGTATGTGGCGGAAGCGATTCGCAAGCAGGAGATTCGCGACCTATACGAAGCCTTTTGTAAAAATGAAGAGTTGATCGTGAGTGACGAAGGTAGTCAACAAGAAGAAAACAACCAATACATAACAGAAGAAAACGAAATGGAGCAAACTTGCCCGAACGGTTCTACTCTTCATGTTCAAAAAACACAACTAGCCATGGACCCAACTATAGAAAACGAAACTCCCTTACAGACTCATTCCATATCAGAGGATGTAAAAGAAATCATTGAGTTTTGGGACGAAAATGGCTTTGGAGTTACGAACATCAACGGAAAGCAGCAGCTATTGTCGTGGCTAGATGATTCGAGCTTTTCACAGCCAAAAGCAGTGATTTTAAAAGCCCTGCAGATTGCGTGTGCCAATAACAAACGCAGGCTAACCTATGTAGTTGGCATTCTGAAATACTGGGAAAATGAGTCGTTAAAGACAGTGGAAGAAATCGATCTATACTGCGAGAACCAAAAGCCTGAGTATAAATCTAGGCCATCCACCCAATCCATTCCTACCGGAAGAGCAATCCCCGGTAATTTTGTACTCGACCTTACAGCGGGTGAGGAATTGTAAACTAGGTTGTGGAACATCCCTGTATAACAAGAGAATCTGGGCATGACATTGGCACCGTTTCTAAAAGAGTAATTAGACATGAGCTTCTGCAGGAAGGAAAGATGGAATAATTTTGCCTTTCGGAAATTTGTTAGTTTATGGGAGCATCATTTGTGATATAACTAATATATAGAGTAAATAAATTTTACATCTAATTACACTTCTTAAAAATTTGTGTAATTTTATTTTTACATTGGGAGGTGTTTTTAATGGATGATGCAAAAATTCCACAAGTAATTGGGAGAAATCTAAACAAATTAAAAGAACAGATGGGATTAAGCAATGAACAACTTGGTGAAATTCTTGGAGTAACCCGACAAACTGTTAGTAACTATTTAAAAGGAGAAAAAGTTATAGATAGTGCAAAGCTTTTTAAACTTGCTCGATTAGCAAATGTACCTTTTAAGTATTTTATGGAAACTGATGAGAAGAAGTTCTCTTTTATGTTTAGGGCGGAAAATCCTCAAGAGAATGCAGATGAAAGGTTAATTAATTTCCTGACCAACAAACTAATTAGCTATTGGGATATTTTAACGTTAGCTGAAGAAAATAAAATAACCTATTTACCTGAAGAATATCACCTTAATCTAGAAAAAAATAGTTTGGATGAAAGCGATAAAGAAATAATAAAAGAGATTGCACTGAAATTTAGAAAGGCATTCGGCATCGAAGAGGATTTAAAGGCTGATATTTACAGCGTCCTAGAAAGAAACAACATACATGTTTATTCTTTTTATTATGATGATTTAAAGATAGATGCATTGTCTGTTTATGACAAGAATAAGGGAGCCTTTATCCTTTTAAATGACCATCCAGAAATCCCTGAAGAACGTAAAATTTTCAGCGTTATTCATGAATTGGGCCATCTAATTTTCCATAGGAATGAATATAATAAAGGGACTATGGGGCTAGTCTATAAAGATTATAAGAAAGATATTAATGAAAAAGTAGCTAACATTTTTGCTAGTTATTTCTTAATCCCTAGACCTACTTTAAAAAATGGTGCTTACAAATATTACTTTAGAGGCAATCGTTTCTTTTCTTTTAGTGATCTCATTAATTTAAAAAAAGACTTTGGTGTTAGTGCCCATGCCATGTTGGTTGCTCTCAAAGATGAAAATTATATAAATGGAAAAATATACGGCTCTCTGATAAAACAACTAAAGATTCGTGGATTTGAAAAGTCTGAGCCTTCACCAATGGAGCCTTTAGAAAAGAATCAAAAGTTGAAGTTTATATTAAAAGACTTATTCTTGAAAGAAGAAATAACTGTTAATAAGGTTGCAGAAGTTCTTAATCTTGATACACGTTCCGCAAGAATGTTAACCAAGGAATGGTCTGAATTTGAATATCCCGAAGATTAGAGATTTAAAAGGTAAACCTGCTGTTTTGGACAATAATATCATCTGTGACTTTATAGAACTTGAATGTATAGGCATTCTTAATGAGGTTTTTTCAATTGTGTTAATCCCTCAGAGTATCTATGAAAATGAAGTTAGAGAGTTTGACGCGGAACATTTAAAGCAATTAGATTATGAACTAACTAATTTCAGTACAGAAGCAGCCTTTGGTTTATTCTTTGAAATCTCAGAGTCAAAAAAGAAATTATCTGAATATGATGTAGAGGTTATAGTCATAGCCCATGAAAAAGCTGTCCTATGTACCTCTAATGAGAAAAGGATAAAGGAAACATGTGACGAGTATAGCATCGAGCATACAGGAACTATAGGAATTCTATCTTGTTGTTTCGAACATGGCATTCTATCAAAGGATGAGTTTAGAAAACTTATTATAAAATTATTTAATGAATGTACATGTAGGCTTTCAGAAAAAATAAAAAATCAAGTTTATGAACAATACCCTTTTATTTAGCCAGCCTTTCTTTATATTGGAAGCCTGGCTTTTTCCATTTAAACCATATAAAGTTTAAACATTTCTCTCTTAAAAATCCTACCTTTTTTCCACAGTGCTGACATGAACGGGATAGAGCAATGAAACAAAAAAATCAGCCGTACCAATGGCCTTCCCCCATACTTAATATAGTTAAGTACAACAACCACCCTTTTGCTATTAACTCCAAGGGATTCCTTTATAGAAAATAAACGAGGCAAAAAATAACACGCATCTCAGCGTGTTCAGGAGTCTTGGTCCTTATCTTTATTTGTAAAGTCCAGAAAAGCAATCACCAACATACCGAAGCTAATCAACAAAGAGAGAAACTCGAATGTACTCAGCTACCATCGCCTCCTTAACTTTATCTTTGCCTAACCCAAACTTGTCCTATACGAAATAAAATTATTTTTATTCTTAATTAAGATGTGTTTTTCGAACATATTATTTTTATTTGTAGTTATAAAATAGAGAGCAAAAGAGACACAGAATAACCATAGTAATGATACAAATTTCACCACTAAAGTGTGATACCATTTTTCCTAATAGGAGGTGATTACATATGGCTCAAGTTCCATTTGCAGACACTAACGGTTCCCTATCAGTGGAAGTTCAATTGAAACATGCAGCTGACGTATTTCTCGTAGACAGTGTCAACTTTCAGCACTATAAGGCTGGTCGAAAATTCAAGTATTATGGTGGACACTATACTCGTACACCGGTACATATCTCAGTCCAAGGAGCTGGTAGATGGTATCTCATAGTTCGAGGTGGCGGACAATATCAATACCGTTTCTATTAATCTCATGAATAAAGACTACCAGCATTAGGTAGTCTTTATTAAATAACTTTATAAAAAGCTTTACCAAAAGTACCTCAAAAATCGTGAGGCGTGGTAGTATACCCTTGCCAGTAAATGATTAATCACTTCTTTTATAACGAATAGACTTTAACAATAGGAGTATTCCGAAAACTAAAATTCGCTTTACCATCATTTTCAGTTACAAGGATAAAAGGACGGTTTATGTACAGTATTTCTGAAGAAACATCAACCTCACCCTCTATATTTTGGGCTAATATGTTTTCTACCGATGCATCTTTAACCTTATTAACAACAGAATATAAAGTAATTAGTTTCTGATCATTAAAATAAAATTCATCCTTTCTTTTCTCAAAAGTATAAGACTCATCCTCCGTCTCAATTACAAAATGGCTTTGTACTAACTTGTCCAAATCTGTCTTCTTTCCAGGAAATTCAAATTGGTGAATATTTAAAATAAAGTTACCAAAGGTTTGTTTAAAATATAGCTTATCGATTGTGCCCTTTGTAACCGTCATACCCCTATCGCCCGCGCCAGAAAAGCCAAACAACCCTTTCTTTGCAATGCCTTCAAATGTCTTAGAACCGCGTACTTTCATGAAATCATAGTATGGGTTATCTTTAAGGTGATCTAATGCCTTTTTCGGCAACTGCACACTACAAAAGTCATTAATCTCTTTTTCCAGAACTGGAGGAGTTATATCCGTCAGACTATAACCATTTTCTTTTCTTTCAATCTTAAATACTTCTTGTTTTGTTGTTTCTACGAAAAACACTGGATACTCATTTAGCTCTTCTCTTGTCAAAGCATTAGACATATTAAATCGCTCCTAAATATAAGGTCTGATTATAAACTCTCAACCATGATTTTTAATAGTTTGATTTTTTCTCCCCTTGAAACCTCAAGCTCATCATACTCATTGTACTTCTTCTCTGAATCCGGAACTTGCTCCCAATAATAAGATTCATAACCAACAATGTCAGCCACCGATAATAATAATGTTTCGATATACTGGTTAAACCTTTCATAGTCTTCATTACATGCATGCTTCAAATCAATATGTGACATTAATTTTCTTATACCTTGGATAATGAGTTCTGTGTCATCTTCTATCTTTCCAGTAATAATAACTTCTGTTTCAAGTTCATTTTCTTGTACCGAGTATTGGCCAATTTTTACTGTATTCATTAACTAACCCACCTATTCACGTATATTTTTTACCTATAAAACGCCCGGATGTCCTTCTTTTTGACAGCTGTAACACGCATGCATTTCAATAGGGATAAGAGTATCCTTACAAACATCACAAACCTTCTTCCGCTTCTTATCCCATAAAAAGGCACATCGTTTACAGAATGTCTTCGTATCCTCCATTGACATATACCGTTTCGTATCTTCAATTCCCCTTAGGATTGCTCTCTTCTTTATCTCATTTCCATATGTATCCCAAATATAATCTTGTAACCTTCTTCTCGCTATACTTTGTCTTACCTGCTCAAAGGAAGGGGCAACACCTAACTTTGAGTGAAATGGAACCATCTTTGGTTCATCAAATTCATGATTACATCTAATACAACGATATGTTGGTCTCATCGTTTTTCGTTTACTTAGACTTCGTGATTGACATGAAGGACAGGTTTCTTTTATATCAGTAAATTGGTCTAGGTAGGATTCTATTACTGAGTCGTCTACTAAAGGAATTGTATCTTTCATTTTTTCATCTTCTAAAAATGTCGCATAAATCTCCCTTACATGGTTCTTGTATGAAGAGGGTTGCCACATATGTTGTAAGACCATAGGCTGTTTCGTGCTATCGCATTGTTCACATGTATCTTTAATAAGCTCTTTTCTCCTATTTTTCCAATATACCGTTTGCCATGGTTTTGTAGTCGAACCATAAAGTATTTTTCCTGCCTCTTCATAAGTTATGTCACCCTTTATCAATGCCTCCTCGACCTCTTCTAGTTCAGTCAAATTCAAGCTTACTCCCCCTTTAGGCTTTTCACTGTTATTAGAATCAAAACCGTACGTTTAGTCAACCATTTTTACTTTTTCTTCATTCGAGCTCAATATAGCGGTCTCATCTAAGTAAAATCACAGTTCTCCCTATAGGCCAGGCATACCACTCTGCCTCCCATCTGGAGTTAACATTTATTAATTTAGGATTGTCTCTTTAACCACATGTCTCATCAAACCACTACAAACAGGGCAGGTTTTGAATTTAAGTACTGTATCCTCATAAGTCCTGATCCGAATCCAATTATCACATGATGGGCTTAAGCAATCCCATGCCAAAAATGATTCATAGCTCTCCGAAGAAGCAACTTCCTCTTCATTTAATAAGGGAAGGTTAATCTCTTGGTCTTCTTCTAAGTTTAGAGATTCACTTTGCCTTTCTTTCTCTCTCAAAGCATACTCAGCTATTTTTCTCTCAACCTCTTTTATAAATAACGCTCTCTGCCGTTGCTCTACTTCCGGATCACTTAATTGTAAATCTTCAGTCGTCCATAGAGCATTTGATAGACTAATTTGATAGGCATCATTCAATGCAAATGCACGGAAAGGATATTGCTCTCTGTCTTTAATAAACCGCTGAACAGTAAACTTTATGCTTGTCTCTGTAGACTGAACATAGTAAACACTTTGTATATCATAAGTCATTGGTGAATCCGTATGATAATAACCGAATAAATCAAAAAGTGATTGATTTAATTGCAGAGAATTGATTGTATCTTCCCACAAGATGTCCTCAGCAGTTTTTACGGCAAGGTCAAACTCCGCTTCCCACAAATGAATCACACGATGATCCATATCAATGGATAGTTCAACATCTTCTATAAACCAAATCGGTTCTAAATTTTTGCCTTTAAAATACTGGTTACGTTTTTTGATTTGTTTTACGAGCGTTTTATCTTTATTTGAGGTTACATCCGTTAAAATCGTTACCGCAATCTCCCTATCATTATTCTTAACAACAATATCAGGATAATAGCTCCACTTTTCGGATGCCTTTTTTATGTACCCATAATCTACTTGAAGGTTCGTGTTAATTTTTTCTTGAGTTTTCAACTCGTCGTAAATAATTTCTTTCATAACGGAATGCTTCTTCGATTCTCTTTTTACTTGCTTTTGATATACTTCACTAGCAACTGATATATCACATGATTTTGAGTGTTTATGAGCAAAATGTTCTTCTCTGATATCACCTGACTTTAGAATCAAAGTTCCTTGACAATAGGGGCACTGAAACGCCCCTTTGTCCGCGGTCTTTTTTAGTCTTTCAATCTCACCTTTCACATCCGGTCGCGATTCCAAATAAACTTTCAAATCAAACCTTTTACCTTCATAGACTGCCTCTTGCAACAAAACCACCACCCTTTTATAAACGATTATTATCAACTATCAACTAACCATAAGATCTATTAGATTACTCTTTAATCCATCCCGCATTCTTCAGCTCGTTGGTAATTTCCTCCTCCTCTTCTTCAACCCTTTTTAATTGCCTGTCATATTCCTCATGATTACGATCAAGTAATTTTTTTATAAGCTTTAATTCGCTTAGGCGTTCTGTCTTTCGATTATATTGATACACCATCATTTCGATTTCTTCCTGTTCTAGCAACTTTTCCATTTCAGCTGTATAACTATAATCAAACTCATCGTCATTTCTAAGATTATAGAGGTGATCGATTTCATCTAGGGCAGAAGAAAGTAGAAGTCTTGCCGCTTCCGCCCTTGTTGTATCAGTTCTATTCGCAAATTCCTCTAACATCTGGGTATACTCCTTGTTTAGGTGAATACTAAACTTGGTAGAATCTTCTCCTAACTGTTTGGATTGAGCTACTTTTGTTAGTTTTTTATATAAGTAAATAGAGTGTCTTTCCATACTAACCTCCCAGAGAATCTTTAGAGATTCTTTTGTTTATACCTTAAAGATACTAATTCATACATAATTTGTAAATATAAATTTCTAAGTTTTGTAAAATTCATGGTATAAAGGACGCAATAAGCAAAAACAGACCCTTTCGTAAGAAACCGAAAGAATCTGTTTGTTTGCAATCTCCCAATTAGGGACTTAATGTGAAACAAGAACGTTAGGGCGGCACTGTAGACTGTTCCCACAACTTATTTTTCTTTTTCCCTTTTCATAAAGTCCAATAAATCCTCTGTTCGAACCTTCCACTTTTTGTCTTCCTTAAACCCAACCAATTTACCAGATACGATCCAATTCCTCACTTTATCATTCGTAATATATTGCCCCTTAAGCGGACTGGTTTCATCTTTTGACAAAATATCACTAACCTGTCCTGTACTAAAAATTGCCTGTTCATTGTGATTTTTCAACTGACATAAATCATATTTCCTTTGAAGTTCCTTTTGTCTTTCCGTTTTCATTCTCTCTTTTTCTAACCTAACTACATTTTCCTGCTCGTCCCGCACCAATTTTCTAAGTTTCTGATCTCCATTTTTATAAGACTCAAACCTCGCATTTGGAGTAAAAATGATTAAAGTAGGTGTTGAAAAATAGGGCATATGAACATATGTATCGTTGTTTGCAAAGATGTAATCAGTGACCTGAGATGGATCTGCGTCGCCAATCTTTATACAAATCTTTCTGCTCTCTGATTCGACGTTACAAATGCTAGTCGGAAATCTTATATCCTCAGCCCCCCCCTTTTGGTAAAGCCAATACCAGGCACAATAGGCTAAATAACCTCGTTCTTCTCTACCTCGTGTCGACGTTACAGCCCGAAGATAATTCTCACGAAAAAAATCTTCTCTATTTCCCTCTGGCTTGTCTGGTATAGGGCATTCTTCTACCCTTACTTCCACCAAACCAGTACGTAAAAGTGCTGTTAAATAGACCCACTCCGAAGGAAATCCTCTGCTAATGGAAAAACCACTGGAGTGAAGATAGTCTTTCACGTTATCATAACTCCAAACAAACTCCCCACTATTTACTAATTCAGAAAACTTCGTCTCAAGAGCATCCTCTTCATATTCCTGGGTGTACTTAAAAAAATGGCTTTGTCGATAGTTCCTGTGAAAATCCCAAGCAAGAAATTGATTTTGAAATCCAACTGATAGAAAGGTATCAAATGAAGATTGTGTAGGCTCTGATAGGAACTGCCCTCCAAACTCCTCTATCTCAGTTACTACATTGTCTAACTGGTCAGAAATCTTTTCTGTGTTAAATAAGTATACTAGTTCTGTATATTGCCGCGTCATATGGAACAAAGGGTGTAACTCCATACGTTCTTGTAAATTTTGTGCAAACTTCAACAACGTATTTGCCGCAATTTTATTATCGTTTTCAAAAGCCAATGCCCTTATAAATTGCACTTGTTCCTCAACAATAGACTCATCCCAAGCTTTCTGACCTTCATCAGTAAATGTATACCCCGATTCCTTAAACTTCTTCATAAAATAAGAAACAAGATCCTTTTTTACTGTTTCTTTCATATTAACCACCGTTCATCTAAATTTTATCTTCCTTCTCTATTATACCTTATTTTACCAATAGGTTAAGCAACACTTAATAAGCGGAATTTTTGCGTAGTGCGGTACTTTGTATGGAAAGACTATATTGGAATACAAAAATACAATGAGCTAGAATGAGGTGTGAAATGTGACCATGCCATCTAAGGCAAAGATATTCAAACACTGGATGAATTGGCTTGATCTAAACGGTTTTGATTGGGGAGAACCTTGTTGTTGGTCATGTAGGAAATCCTGT
>Ga0182742_1002648_pt1 | contig 19390 bp, 16 predicted proteins | sample eDN5th37CBELigMG_FD_128880 | JGI IMG/M metagenome (GOLD analysis project Ga0182742, IMG submission 128880) | Enriched Miracle-Growth compost microbial communities from Emeryville, California, USA - eDNA 5th pass 37_C BE-Lig MG (version 2)... ... | reverse complement strand
TGCCCTGCGGCTGCACATAGGTGATCCGGCTTTCGTCGCCGCCGCCGGTGAGGGTGGCGATCAGCCCGCCGGACTGGACCGGACCGGGATCCAGGCGGGTGATCCGCATGTTGTCGCCGCCACCGCTCAGCACCACCTGGCCGCCGCCGAGGATGTTGCCGCGCGGGCCGGGGCCATAGTCGACCTCGACATCCCCTCCATTGTTTACGAGGCGGGGATAGGTGGAATCCTGCGCGGCGGCGATGTGCACCTGGGCAGCGGGGCCGAGCAGGGCGGTGGCCACGATCAGCATTCTGTTCAGCATGTTCGGCATGGTCGCATTCCTGTCCGTTGGCGATGCGCCGAGGATGGGAGGTGCGGATTGCGCCGTGATGTCAGGCAGCGAGAATTTGGCTGCATCCGAAACCGCGCCGCATGTCATCCGAAACCGGCGCATGCCCTGCGATGCCGGCTGGATCACGACGTGCTTCAGGCCACCCGGCGATGCAGGGCCATCCGGCCAGGGTGCCGATGTCTATCTCGGCGGCGGTCGCGACGCCCATGTGTTCCCTCGGCGGCACCGGCCAGCCCACGGCGTTCAGCCGCAGATCGCGGTCTTCCTGTAGCCCCCCAGATGCCAGCGGAACCAGTGGTACTGCCCGACGGGAATGGTGATGCAGTCCGTATCGGGCCCGAATTTGATTCTCACCACCACTCTCTCGGGACGGCTGCATTTGTTGATGATCTGTATGTAGTTGGGGCCGCGCGCGCCGCGGACGATGCAGGCCGGCGCGGTGCCCGCGAAGGCGGTCCGACTCCCCAGCGACAGCGCCCCTCCGGCCGTGAGCGCGACCATCGCGGCGGCCGCGAAGTATGATCCCGCGATCCTGATGGAAGGCATGTGCTCTCCTCCTCTGATTGGCGGGTGGGGGCGCCGCTATGGGCCGAGGCTGGCCGGCAGTGCTGCCAGTGATGCCGGGCGGCGGCGTCCGTCCGCCGGATGCCGGGACAACATCGGGGCAAGGTTGCGCGGTGATGTCGGGGCGCACGGAATCGGGCTACAGTCGAAACTGGCGTTGGCTACACTGGAAGCCCGTCGCCTGCGGCACGGCACACCGAGCTTCTCGGCGCCACTGGAGGAAGCCAGGACGAGCTCTCCAGCGCCGCTCGCTTTCATGCCCGCCGGATGGCGGCCAGGCCCCCTCGGTGGAAGCGGCGGAAGAGCAGCCGCCGCCTGCGCCGCCCACGCCCCATCATCATTGCCATCATCGAGATGAGCCGGTCCAACTGGCTCGTCGCGGCGATCATGCCCGGTCTCGGCCACTGCTGGATCAGATCCTCGCCCGTCCGATCTCGAGCCGCGGCATCCGGCCCTTGACGTGAACGGTCCCATGCAAGGGCAGGGGCACAGGGCCAGCTCTGGCGGCCGAATATAACTATATTGAGCAGTGAAATACCCAGATTGACAAAGCAGCTCCGCACATAAATAAAGCGCGCTGCCGGACGTTGCTCAGTGGGCAGCAGACTCCGGGAAGAGCGTCGCAGGAGCAGTTTTCACCGTGCGGTATCGTGGATTTTGGCGGCGTTCCAGGCAGTCGGCCCTTGGTGCCACACCGTCCCTGTTCCTGGCCGATTTGGCCGCTGCGCCGGGGTTGGGGTGCCGGTCCTGCAGCGGCGGCCTCTGACGCACACGGATGATGCAGGCGCCACCGGCGCGAGATCCTGGGAATGGCCATGACCCGAGAAGCGCTCTGTCGTACGGCGCCGGGAACTCGCGGCCTGATGGCACAGCCGCGCTCCTTGGATCGCGCCGGACCTGCACTCTTCGCGGTGCGCCGGCAGGCAATCCGGCGCACCCGCAGTCTCGCCCCTGAGCCGGCATCATGCATCGCCGGCTGGTATGCAACCCAGGCAAGGAATGGCGCCTTCTCCCTATGGAAGGGAACCCAGGACGTGGGACATGCCGGTGCAGATGCGCGGCAATGGCCACTGCCCCACCGCTCAGCTCCGGCGCAAGGCACCGGCCCCCTTGCAGTCCCCGATATCCGCCGCTCCTGAACCCAGAGTCGTCAATGTCACCTGAACCATTCGCAGAGGCTGATCCCTCCCGGCCCGCGATCCGCCTCACCGATCTGCGCCGCCGCTTCGGCGCCACCGGCGCGGTGGCGCTCGACGGGGTTTCCCTTGAGGTCGCACCGGGTGAGATCTTCGGCATCGTCGGTCGCTCCGGCGCCGGCAAGTCAACGTTGATCCGCTGCGTCAACCTGCTCGAACGGCCCGACTCCGGAGAGGTCGAGGTCCTCGGCCGCAACATGCTCGCACTTGACGAGAGCGGACTGCGTGCCGCGCGGCGCGACATCGGCATGGTCTTCCAGCACTTCAACCTGCTTGCGTCCCGCACCGTCGCGGGCAATGTGGCCTTTCCCCTGGAGGTCGCCGGCGTCCCGCGTGCGGAGCGCGAGGCCCGCGTGGCGGAACTCCTGCCACTGGTCGGCCTCGAGGCGAAGCGCGACGCCTATCCGGCCCAGCTCTCCGGCGGCCAGAAGCAGCGCGTCGGCATCGCCCGTGCTTTGGCCTCCCGTCCGCGGCTCCTGCTTTGCGACGAGGCGACCTCGGCCCTCGATCCGGAGACAACGGCCGAGATCCTGTCGCTGGTCCGCTCGCTCAGGGACCGGCTCGATCTGACCGTGCTGCTGATCACGCATGAGATGGCGGTCGTGAAGGCCATCTGCGATCGGGTCGCGGTGATGGAGGCCGGCCGTGTCATCGAGGCAGGCCGCGTCTTCGACGTCTTCACGCGGCCCCGGACGGCCACCACCCGCAGCTTCGTGGCGGAGGTGATCGGCCACAGCGTGCCCGCCGGAACCATCGCACGCCTGCCGGAACCCCGGCCGCAGGAAGTTCGCCGCCTGCTGCAGGTGCTGTTCGCCGGCCCCAGCAGCACGCGCGCAGTGGTCAGCGAGGTGAGCCGCCGCTTCGGCCTCGATCTCAACATCGTCTCGGGCCGGATTGACGCAATCGGAGGCGAGCCCTTCGGCGTCATGACGCTCGCGGCCTATGGCCCGCCTGACCAGATCGACGGGGCAATCCAGTGGATGCGCTCCATCGGGATCGAGGTCGCGGAGGCTGTGCCGGAGGAGACGGCACAGATGAAGCTGGAGGCGGCGTGACATGACCTGGCTCACCCCTGCGATGCAGGACCTGCTGATCGAGGCCAGCTGGCAGACCGTGCTGATGGTGGGCGCGGCCGCTGGCATCGCCATCCTTCTTGGACTTCCGCTCGCGCTGCTGCTGCTGGTGACGGCGCCGGGCGGGCTGGCGCCGAACGCGGCGGTGAACCGGCCGCTCGGGCTGGTGGTGAACGCCATCCGCTCGACGCCGTTCATCATTCTCATGGTCGCCATCGTGCCCTTCACCCGGTTGGTCGCCGGCACCTCCATCGGCACCACGGCCGCCATCGTTCCGCTGGCGCTCGCCGCCACCGCTTTCATCGCCCGCCTGTTCGAGAACGCGCTGCGCGAGGTGGACCGCGGCGTCATCGAGGCCGCCCGCGCGATGGGTGCCACCCGCCTGCAGATCGTCTGGAAGGTGCTGGTGCCGGAGGCCCTGCCAGGGCTGGTTGCCGCCGTCACGGTCACGCTCGTCAGCCTGGTCGGCTATTCCGCCATGGCGGGGGCAGTGGGGGGCGGCGGTCTCGGCGATCTCGGCATCCGCTTCGGCTATCAGCGCTTCATGCCGGAGGTGATGGCGATCGTCGTCGTCATCCTGATCCTGTTCGTGCAGGGCCTGCAGTCGCTTGGCGACTGGCTGGTCCGCCGCCTGTCCCACCGTTGAAGAGGGCTATCTTGCGATGAACCCGACCCGCCGCGCCATGCTTGGCGCCGCGCTTCTCTTCCCCCTCAGGGCCCATGCCCAGGAGATCGGCTCGGCCCAGCGGCCCATCCGCGTCGGCGCCACCGCCGGTCCGCACTCGCAGGTCATGGAGAAGGTGCGCGAGATCGCCGCACGCGACGGCCTGCACCTGCGCGTCATCGAGTTCACCGACTACATCCAGCCGAACGCCGCGCTGGCTGCCGGGGATCTCGACGCCAACAGCTACCAGCATCTGCCCTTCCTGGAACAGACGATTCGCGATCGCGGCCTCCCGCTGGTCGCGATCGGCAAGACCATGGTCTTCCCGATGGGCATCTACTCCCGCCGGCATAAGACGATCGAGGCCATCCCCCGGGGCGGCCGCATCGCCATCCCGAACGACCCGACCAATGGCGGTCGCGCGCTGGTGCTCTTCGCCTCGCATGGGGCGTTCAAGCTGAAGGAGGGTGCCGATTTCCGGGCAACGGTCGCGGATATCGTCGAGAACCCGAAGCGGCTGCGCATCCTGGAACTGGAGGCGCCGCAGCTCCCCCGCGCGCTGGACGAGGTGGAGGCCGCGGCCATCAACACGAATTTCGCCGTCCCCGCAGGCTTGAACCCGGTGCGCGACGCGATCGTGATCGAGGACGCCAACAGCCCCTATGCCAACCTGATCGTCGTCCGCCGCGACAACGAGAACGCTCCCTGGGCGCGCCGCCTGGTCGCCGCCTATCAGACCGAGGAGGTCAAGGCCTTCGTGCGCGATATCTTCAAGGGCGCCGTGGTGCCCGCCTTCTGATCCTGGGGGGTCTGCCGACGGCAGGCCAAGAGGGATTTGGGGCCGCGATTTGAGCTTGAGGCCCTGCCCCGAGGGACCAAACCCTGTCGGGACCGGGCGACCAGGCATCGGTCCCGGCCACGGCAGGGTGCCGTTTCGACGCGGCAGGCACGGTCACCGGAGTCCCTGTTCGGAGGACAGCATGACGCAAGGAGGAACGGACCGGATTTCATGGCCGGACCTGCCCTACCCGGCCTGGCGGGAAGCCTGCACGACGCTGCATCTCTGGATGCAGATCGTGGGCAAGGTCCGGCTGTCACAGACGCCCTGGCTCAATCACTCCTGGCACGTTGCGCTCTACGTGACCGCGCGTGGGCTGACCACCTCGCCCATACCCTGCGGCGAACGCGCGCTTCAGATCGACTTCGACTTCATCGATCATTTGCTGCGTATCGAGACCAGCGATGGCCCGCAGCGGCAGGTGCCGCTGCGCGCCCAATCGGTCGCGGACTTCCATGCGGCGCTCATGGCGGCACTGGCCGATCTCGGCATTCCGGTCAAAATCAACGAACTGCCTAATGAGGTGCCGGACCCGATCCGCTTCAGCGCGGACCGGGTGCATTCCGCCTATGATTCCGACCACGCGCAGCGCTTCTGGCGGGTTCTCCTGCAGGCCGACCGGGTGTTCAAGGCCTTCCGCACGAGCTTTCTCGGCAAATGCAGCCCGGTGCATTTCTTCTGGGGCAGCTTCGACCTGGCGGTAACGCGCTTCTCGGGCCGGCGCGCGCCGCCGCATCCGGGCGGCATTCCGCACCTTGCCGATGCGGTCACCCGCGAGGCCTATTCCCATGAGGTGAGCAGCGCGGGCTTCTGGCCGGGCGGCGGCGGTATCGACTACCCGGCCTTCTATTCCTATGCCTATCCCGAACCAGCGGGCTTCCGCTCGGCACCTGTCCGACCGGCGGCCGCCTTCTTCAGCCAGGAGCTGGGTGAGTTCATTCTGCCCTACGAAGCCGTGCGCAGTGCCGCCGTGCCGGAGGCAGCGCTGCTGGACTTCCTGCAATCCACCTATGACGCCGCGGCCGATGCCGGCAAATGGGACCGCGCCGCCCTCGAATGCCCACCAGGAAAGCCGGGCGTGCCGCGCACGATTTCATGACCTCCGGTGCCGCCGGCCGGTCGGCGCCTCGCATCCGACCACCAGGGTAGCAGGATCGGTCTCGCCACGGCGCCACGCCTGCCGGATGGGCACCGCTTCATGCCCCTGGCCGGCGCGGGGCAATCCGCGATAGACGCGTGCGCCACAGCCCCAGCCGGTGCTAGAATCAGGCAAACCAGCCCGACCGGCAGCCGTCCCGCGGCCAGCGCACGGTCACATATGGCGCCATCGGCCGCCGGATCGCTCCCTGGCAACCCCTTTCGCGGGGAATGCCTCCGCGAACGGTTCAAGAGGAGGCAGGACGATGGCGATCCTCTCCAAGACTGCCGGCATGTACCGGAACCATACCGAGCCTGTCCTGCGCAAGATCGGCGTAGCGGATCTCAGATATGCCGTGGCAAGGGGCTATGACGATTTCATGGCCACGCCGACGCAATTGCTGTTCCTCGGCCTGATCTACCCGGCTGTCGGCCTCATCGCGGCAAGAGCGGCGGCTGGTGGCCCGCTGCTGCCGCTGCTCTATCCCCTTGTCGCCGGCCTGTCGCTCATGGGTCCCGTCGCGGCGGTCGGCATCTATGAGCTGAGCCGACGCCGCGAGCAGGGGCTCGACGTCTCCTGGCTGCATGCCTTCGGCGTGCTCCGCTCTCCTTCCCTCACCTCAATCGCGACGCTCGGGCTGTTGTTGTGCGTCATCTTCGTCGCCTGGCTGTTCGCCGCACAGGCAATCTATCAGATGACCATGGGCAACGCGCATCCGGGATCGGTTTCGGGCTTCCTCGGGCAGGTCCTCACCACCTGGGCCGGCTGGAAGCTCATCCTCCTGGGCAATGCCGTCGGCCTGCTCTTCGCCATCCTGGTCCTGGCGCTGACGGTAGTTTCCTTTCCTCTGCTGCTCGACCGGGATGTGGGCGTGCGCGTGGCGGTATGGACTTCGGTCAGGGCGGTGCTTGCCAATCCGGTCACGATGGCGCTTTGGGGCCTGTTCGTCGCGCTGGCACTGTTCGTCGGCTGCCTGCCGCTCTTCGTTGGCCTGGCGGTCGTGATGCCGCTGCTCGGACATTCGACCTGGCATCTATACCGAAGGGTGGTGCAGCCCTGACCTGACCGGCTTGTGGCAGGCGGCTCAGAACCGGGCGCCGAACCAGTCCAGCAGGCCGAACAGATAGGCGGCCAGGACAGCGCCGGCGATGCAAAGCAGCAGGCCGAAGCCGAGAATGCCGCGGTTACTGAACCGTGATGGTTGAGGCATGAGCGGTCACAACGCCTCCTCTCGCCGGGACGGGGTCAGCCGGAGCCGGCCACGAAGGAATGCATCCGGGTAAGCAGGGTGTAGTCGGACTCGAACACCATGATCGCCACGAATACCAGCACCAGCAGCGGCGGCAGCAGGATGGCGTAGCTCAGGGCCAGCCGTTCCCACGCCATGTGCATGAAGACCGCAACGATGAGGCCCGCCTTCAGCATCATGAACAGCAGGATCAGCGACCAGCGCAGGTATCCGTGCAGGTGGAAGTAGTCCACGAGATAGGAGAGGGTGCTGAGCACGAATAGCCACCCCCAGACCACGAGATAGAGTCTGATCGGGTGCTGCTGTCCCTCCGCCGGTGCCCCCGCCGCATGACCGATGTCCGCGGATGCCGCCGCCTGCGCCATGATCCGCTCCTACCAGAGATAGAACAATGCGAAGATGAACACCCACACCAGGTCGACGAAGTGCCAGTACAGGCCGGTGATCTCGACGATCTCGTAGCGCCCCTTCCGGCTGGTGAAGAAGCCTCGCCGCTCCGTGTCGAAGTCGCCGCGCCAGACCTTCCGGGCGATGATGAGCAGGAAGATCACGCCGATCGTCACATGCGTGCCGTGGAAGCCCGTGATCATGAAGAAGGAGGAGCCGAATTGCGGCGCGCCCCAGGGATTCTCCCAGGGCCGGACGCCCTCCTGTATCAGCTTGGTCCATTCGAAGGCCTGCATGCCGACGAAGGCTGCGCCGAAGGCGGCGGTCGCCAGCATCATGGCCGCGGTCCGCACGCGGTCGCGGCGATAGGCGAAATTGACCGCCATGGCCATCGTGCCGCTGCTGCTGATCAGGATGAAGGTCATGATGGCGATCAGGATCAGCGGGACGTCCTGGCCGCCGATATGCAGGGCGAAGACCTCGCTCGGGTTCGGCCAGGGCACGATGGTGGACATCCGCACCGTCATGTAGGACAGCAGGAAGCAGCCGAAGACGAAGGTGTCGCTGAGGAGGAAGATCCACATCATGGCCTTCCCCCAGGAGACGTTCTTGAACGCGCGCTGGTCCGAGGACCAGTCGGCGACGACGCCGCGCCAGCCCTGGGACCGGCTGATGGCTTCCATCGGACGCGCCTGCGTAATCCCTTCCATCTCCGCAAGCCTCCCTAGCCGTGCAGCAGCAGGCCGAACAGAACCAGCCAGGCCACGAGCAGGAAATGCCAGTAGGTGGCGCACAAATCGACGCTCAGGCGAAGCTGCTCCGGGCCCAGGCCCCGCCAGGTCCGAATGGCCGTCCGTCCAAGCGCGACCAGCCCGCCCGCCAGGTGCAGCCCATGTACCGCAGTGATCAGGTAGAAGAATGAGCTGGCCGGGTTGGTCGCCACCAGGAACCCCTCCGCCATGACCTGCCGCCAGGCCAGGAGCTGCCCGGCCAGGAAGACAAGGGCGGAGAGGCCGCCGGCAAACAGGTTCACCCGCACACCTTCCCGCCAGCCATCCCGCGCGGCCAGGCGTGCCCGGTGCAGGGCGAAGCTGCTGAGGGCGAGCACGCCGGTATTGAGCCAGAGCAGCCCCGGCATCGGCAGCGAGCGCCAGTCATGGGCCATGTGCATCCGCATGAGATAGGCGCTGGCAAAGAGCGCCAGCAGCGCGCCGACGACGGCGAGGAATACCCACAGCCCGAGCTTCGCCGGCGGCATCGGGGATGAGCCTGCGGCGGAGGCCTCGCCCGCCGGGCCGACCTCGAGCCAGGGCTTCGTCAGCAAGCCTTGGCCCGACAGCCACCAGCCGGCGATCACCGCAACGACGGCGAGGAACAGGAGGATGGCAGTCATGCCGCGGCCTCCGGGGAGGCGCGCCCGGGCGAGGGCTGGTTCTGCGGGATGAAGTCCTGATCCGCGCCGGGCACATTGTAGTCATAGGCCCAGCGATAGACCACCGGCAGTTCGCGCCCCCAATTGCCGTGGCCCGGCGGGGTCTGCGGCGTCTGCCACTCCAGAGTCGTGGCGCGCCAGGGATTGCCGCCGGCGGGCCTGCCATGCCGCAGACTCCAGGCAAGGTTGAACAGGAACAGGATCTGCGCGGCGCCGACAATCAGCGCCACGATGCTGATGAAGGCGTTCAGCGTTGCCGCCGATGGCGGGACGAAGGCCATCTCGCCGATCTCGAAGTACCGGCGCGGCACGCCCAGCAGGCCTAGATAGTGCATCGGGAAGAAGATCATGTAGGCGCCGAGGAAGCTGACCCAGAAATGGATCCGGCCCATGGCCTCGTTCAGCATCCGCCCGGTGATCTTCGGGTACCAGTGATAGATCCCGCCGAAGATCACGAAGATCGGGGCCACGCCCATCACCATGTGGAAGTGCGCGACGACGAACATGGTATCCGAGAGCGGCACATCCACCACCACATTGCCGAGGAACAGGCCGGTCAGCCCGCCATTCACGAAGGTGACGATGAAGGCCAGGGCGAAGAGCATCGGCACGGTCAGGTGGATGTCGCCGCGCCACAGGGTGAGCAGCCAGTTGTAGACCTTGATGGCGGTCGGGATGGCGATGATCAGCGTGGTGGTGGCGAAGAAGAAGCCGAACCAGGGATGCATGCCGCTGACATACATGTGGTGCGCCCAGACCACGAAGCTGAGCGCGCCGATCGCCACGATCGCCCAGACCATCATGCGGTAGCCGAAGATGTTGCGTCGCGCATGCGTGCTGATCAGGTCGGAGACGATGCCGAAGGCCGGCAGGGCAACGATGTAGACTTCCGGATGGCCGAAGAACCAGAACAGGTGCTGGAACAGGATGGGACTGCCGCCATCATATTGCAGCTGCTGCCCCATCTCGGCCAGGGCCGGCATGAAGAAGCTGGTGCCGAGCAGCCGGTCCAGCAGCAGCATGACCGCGCTGACGAACAGCGCCGGGAAGGCCAGAAGCGCCATCACCGTGGCGGTGAAGATGCCCCAGACCGTGAGCGGCATGCGCATCAGCGTCATCCCGCGCGTGCGCGCCTGCAGCACGGTCACCACGTAGTTCAGCCCGCCCATGGTGAAGCCGATGATGAACAGGATCAGGGAGGCAAGCATCAGGATGATGCCCCAGTCCTGCCCACCGGGCGTGCCGGAGAGGATGGCCTGCGGGGGGTACAGGGTCCAGCCGGCGCCGGTCGGCCCGCCCGGCACGAAGAAGCTCGCCACCAGCACCAGCACGGCGAGCAGATAGACCCAGTAGCTGAGCATGTTCACATAGGGGAAGACCATGTCCCGCGCGCCCAGCATCAGCGGGATCAGGTAATTGCCGAAGCCGCCCAGGAACAGCGCGGTGAGCAGGTAGATCACCATGATCATGCCGTGCATGGTGATGAACTGGAGGTAGGCCTCCGGGCTGATGAAGGAGAAGGTGCCGGGGAAGCCGAGCTGCAGCCTCATCAGCCAGGACAGCACCAGCGCGACCAGCCCGATCGCGATCGCGGTGAGCGCATACTGGACGCCGATCACCTTGGCGTCCTGGCAGAAGACGTATTTCGTGAGCCAGCTTCTGGGGTGGTAGAGTTCGACATCCTCTACCTCGGCAGCCGGGATCGCTTCGGCTGGGCCGGATGTGACGCTCATCGGAAAACCCTCCTTTCCGTGAGGGGCTCCTGGAAGCCGGAAATCACGCCCCGGTGCCGCTCCACCCCGGGCGGGCCGCGGCAGGGCCGTTCAAGGCGGGATCGGAACCGCAGCATGGTCGCCACCCTCACCGGACCTGGGCGAGTTGCCGGGCGAAGGTGTGCTGTTCCTGCAGCCAAGCGTGGTATTCGCCCTCCTCCTGGACCACGACCCTGCCACGCATGGCGGAATGCCCGACGCCGCACAGCTCGGCGCAGAGGACCTCGAAGGTCCCGGTCCTGGTCGGCGTGAACCAGAAATAGGTGACCGTGCCCGGAATCATGTCCATCTTGGCCCGGAACTCGGGCACGTAGAAATCGTGCAGCACATCGATGGAGCGGAGCAGCACCTTGACCGGCCGGCCGATGGGCAGGTGCAGATCCTCGGCCTCGATCACCACATCATCCTGCCCGGCCGGATCCTCGGGATTCAGTCCGAGTGGATTGTCGGGGCTGATCTGGCGGATGTCCGTGGTGCCGAGCCGGCCGTCCTGCCCCGGCAGGCGGTAGCTCCATTGCCATTGCCGGCCGACGATCTCGATCGCGGTCGCGTCCGGCGGGACGGTGACGAAGCTGTGCCAGACGATCAAGCCGGGCGCGAGCATGGCGGCGACACCCAGCGCCGTGCCCACGGTGAGCCACGCTTCCAGCTTCCTGTTCTCGGGCCCGTAGTTCGCCGACCTTCCCTCCCGATGGCGGAAGCGGAGGATGCAATAGGCCATGAACAGGACAATGGCGGTGAAGACGGCTCCCGTGATCCAGAAGGTGATGATCAGCGTATGATCGATGTACTGCCAGTTCGAGGCGATCGGCGTCCACCACCAGGGGCTCAGGAAGTGGAAAACCACCGAGCCGACGGCCAGAAGGATCAGTACGACCGCTACTGCCATCTTGTTCATCCTCATCCTGGGGGCCGTGGACCTGAGCCAGGAAGGTCTTTCCGCTCCTCCCGTGTGCCTTACGGATGGATTTCGGGAGGGGCGCCGAACTCATCCCTCGGCGATCGGCCGCGGAGGCCAGCCGAGCTCCGGCGCATGGCTGGCCGCGGTCTTGCCGGGCCGGGCCTCGGCATGCCCGGATGCGCGAGTTTCACGTCTGGACCGCCGGCCGAACTCGCCTTCGTCATGGCCGTACCCTCTCCGCTGCCCTCCAGGAGGGCTCCTCACGAGGGTGACGCGGAGCACAATCCGCGGTCGCCGGATGTTCTGGCGGCCAGAACAGTATATGCAAGCATAGCGTCCGGAGCCAGCAAGACTTGAGCAAAACGCCCTGCCGCAAACCGGGACGACCGGCGAACCGGCCTGCCCCTGTGGGACCCGGCAGCTCCGACCTGGATACAGGCCGAACGGCTGCGGCTGGCCTCCTATTCGGCTGGGCCGGCGCAACTATTCTCGGTCCTCGCCGCAGGACCGGATGAGACAAGGCGCAGCTTCGCCCGGCAACGGCTCCGCCTGCAGCGCGCATTGCGCCTGCATCACACTCCATCTTCCCTGAATCGTGATCCACGGGCAAAGGAGCCAGGAAAGGAGGAAGTGACCCAATGTTGCGTGAGCGCCGGCTTCCCCCAGCCGACATCTTCCCGGCCGAGCCCTGGACACTGGAGACGGTACGCTACGATGCGAAGCTCGCCCTCACCTATGCCGGCCAGGCCGAGACGATGTTCGCGCTGGCCAATGGCTATCTCGGCATCCGCGGCGCGCCGGAAGAAGCCAAGCCCGTGCAGGATCCGGGCGTGCTCCTCAACGGTTTCTATGAGTTCCGTCCGATCACCTATGGCGAGATCGCCTATGGCTTCCCACGCCTCGGGCAGAGCATCCTGAACTGCCCGGACGGCACCATCATCAAGCTTTTCGTCGATGGTGAGCGTTTCCTCCCGGCCGAGGCCGAAGTGCTCTCCTTCCGCCAGTCCCTGGATCTCAGGGCAGGCACGCTCAACCGGGAGATCGTATGGGCCACGCCCGCGGGCTGCCGCATGCGGCTGCGGAGCATTCGCCTGGTCTCCTTCGAGCACCGTCACTTGGCGGCGATTCAATACGAGGTGCTGGCGGAGGATGCCGAGGCCGAGATCGTCATCTCCTCGGAATTGCTGAACCGCGCGCCGCTGCCCGAGCAGAACAGCTTCGACCCGCGCCTGGCGGTTGGCTTCACCGGCCGGGTGCTTCGACCGGCCGGAACGCGCCAGGAGGAACGACGCGCGATCCTCAGCTACACCACCCGCGGTTCGGGGCTGACCCTGGGCTGCGGCATGGACCATGTCCTCGAAACCGCCTGCCACTTCACGCAGGAGAGCAGCTGCGACAAGGATTTCGCCGCCGTCGTGTTCAAGGGCAAGGCCGAGCGCGGCAAGCCGATCCGCCTGTGGAAGTATCTGGGCTACCACTATGCCAAGGATGGCGATCCGGCCGAGCTCCGCTCGCAGGTCGCCTGGACGCTCGACCGCGCCGTGCAGCACGGCTTCTCTGGCATCCTGGAGCAGCAGAAGACCAGGGTCAGCCGCTTCTGGAACCGTGCCGATATCGAGCTGGAAGGTGCTCCACCGCGGCTGCAGCAGGTGATCCGCTGGAACCTGTTCCAGCTCATGCAGGCCACCGAGTGCGCCGAAGGGCATGGCGTCGGCGCGCGCGGCCTCACCGGCCGCAGTTATGAGGGGCACTATTTCTGGGACACCGAAATCTACGTCCTGCCCTTCCTGATCTACACGCAACCGCGCATTGCCAGGAACCTGCTGAAGTTCCGCTACGACACCCTGGACAAGGCCCGCGCCCGTGCCAGGGAGCTCGGTCACCGGGGCGCCACCTTTCCCTGGCGGACCATCAATGGCGACGAGGCATCGGCTTACTACGCGGCGGGAACGGCGCAGTACCACATCAATGCGGACATCGTTTACGCGCTGCGCAAGTATGTGGAGGTCTCAGGCGACACGGACTTCCTGCACCGCTTCGGGGCGGAGATCCTGGTGGAGACGGCGCGGTTCTGGTGGGATCTCGGCTTCTTCTCCGAGCGCCGCGACGGCCGCTTCTGCATCAACGGCGTGACCGGGCCGGACGAATACACCGCCGTCGTGGACAATAATCTCTTCACCAATCTGATGGCGCGCGAGAACCTGCGCTACGCGGCCGAGACGGTGGAGGCGATGCAGCGTGACCATGCCGAGGCCTTCGCCGCCTTGGCCCGCCGCACCGGCCTTGGCGCCGAGGAGCCGGGGATATGGCGCGCCGCGGCGGACCGCATGTACCTGCCCTGGGACGAACGGCTGCGCATCCATCCGCAGGATGACAGCTTCCTCAACAAGGAGCGGTGGGATTTCGCCGCCACGCCGGAGGAGAATTACCCGCTGCTGCTGCATTACCACCCGCTCAACCTCTACCGGCGGCAGGTGATCAAGCAGGCGGACACGGTGCTGGCGATGTTCCTGCTCGGCGACCAGTTCACTCCCGAGGTGAAGAAGCGCAACTTCGACTACTACGACCCGCTGACGACGCATGACAGCTCGCTCTCGGTCTGCATCCAGAGCATCGTCGCCAATGAGATCGGCTATACCCGCAAAGCACTGGAATATTTCCACTTCGCCGCGACCATGGATCTGTCCGACATCGGCGGCAACATGCGGCACGGCGCGCATATCGCCTCGATCGGCGGCACCTGGCTGGCGCTGGTCTATGGCTTTGCCGGGATGCGCGACCATGGCGGCCGCATCACCTTCCGGCCGCGCCTGCCGGCCGAATGGCGCTGCCTGCGATTCTCCCTGGCAATCCGGGGACGGCGCCTGCGCGTCGAGGCCGGGCATGAGGTCACCACCTACAGCCTGACCGAGGGCGACGAGCTGACCATCTTCCACGATGGCGAGCCGATCCGCCTCACCGCTGCCACCCGCACTGTCAGCCGGGCCACCCCGCCCGTGCCGCCGGAGCCGACGCCCGAATTCGCGCCCGCCCCGCCGTCAGCCCGGTCCTGAGCGTCAGCCCGGCGCCACCCCGACCTCCGTCAGGTCGCGTATCACGATATCCGCCCCGTGGCGGAGCAGCGCGGCCGCCTGGCCGCCGCGATCCACGCCGACCACCCGGCCGAAGCCGCCGCGCCGCCCGGCCTCGACGCCGGCCAGCGCATCCTCGAACAGCACGGCCCGGCCCGGCGCGACGCCGAGGCGCCGTGCCGCCTCCAGGAACAAGTCCGGAGCGGGCTTGCCAGGCAGGCTGAGCGCCGCCGCATCCAACCCGTCCACGCGGGTGTCCAGGAACCCGGCGAGGCCGGCCGCCTCCAGCACCGCGGCGCAATTCCGGCTTGAGGAGACGACCGCCGTGCGAATGCCGAGGCGGCGCAGCGCCTGCAGCAGCGCCACCGCCCCGGGCGCCGGTTCCACGCCCGCCTGCAATTCCAGCGCGAACAGGTGGTTCTTGCGGCGGGCGAGTGCGGCAACGGTATCGGCCTCCACGGGATCGTCCGCAGTGCCTTCCGGCAGGTGAATGCCGCGGGAGGCAAGGAATTGCCGCACGCCGTCCTCGCGCGGGCGGCCGTCCACATAGGCAAGGTAATCGGCCTTGCCGAAGGGCACGAAGACCGCGCCTGTGGCGGCCGCGCGGCGGCGCAGAACATCGTCGAACAGGCGCTTCCAGGCGGCGGCGTGCAGGCGCGCGCTGTCGGTCAGCACGCCATCCATGTCGAAGAAGGCACCGTCGCAATCGCGCCGTGAAAGGATGAGCCCCGGCTTTTCCGGCATCGCAATCCCCCGTTCCGCCCGGCCCTGCCGGCTCCGCGGCAGGGCAGAGCGGCCCGTCTGCTCAATTCGCATACCGGGGTGCCGGTTTCCCACCGTCGCGTGGACCGGCCACCATCCGCGCCCTGGTTACAGGACTGCAGTGCGTTGCGCTTCGCGACGCCGCCGCCTGCGCCGATGCCTGTTCAGAGGGCGGCCGCCGCGACCAGCCTTGCCGCGGCAAGGTCGGCGAGCGCCGTCCCGACCGCCTTGAACACGGTGATGGCATCGGCCGCGGTGCGGCCGGGATGGTCGCCGCGGCACAGTGCAGCCAGCGTCACCACCTCCTCCGCGCACAGCACGCCCTCGCGCAGCAGCGGAATCAGGTCGCCGGACTCCTCCAGCGCCGCCGGGCTGTCGATGAAGACCTTGGCGCGGCGGATCGCCTCCGCATCGGCCTCGCGCATCGCCGGCGTGAAGCTGCCGATGAGGTCGAGATGCACGCCCGGCCGCAGCCACTCGCCCCGGATCAGCGGCTCGGTGGCCAGAGTCGCGCAGCTCACGATGTCGGCCGCCTCGACTGCCTGCCGCAGCTCGCCCGCCAGCTCGGCCTCGAAACCTTCGCAGCGCAGCCGCTCGACCAGAGCGACGGCCCGCGGCGGGGTCGGGTTCCACACCGTGACGCGGCGGATCGGACGCACCGCCCGCATCGCAGCGGCCGTGAGGCTGCCGATGCGGCCTGCACCGACCAGCAGCAGCGACGACGCCTCGGGCCGGGCAAGATAGGAGGCCGCGAGGGCCGCAGTCGCCACGGTCCGCCGCCCGGTAATCTCATTGCCATCGAGCAGCGCAATCGGTTGCCCGGTCCGCCCGTCCGAAAGCAGGTAGGTGGAGTGCAGTGCCGGCAGACCCTGTGCGGCATTGCCGGGGAAGATGTTCACCAGCTTGACGCCGAGGAATCTCTCCTGCCAGGCCGGCATCAGCAGCAGGGTCGCGGTCGGTTCACCCGGGCGCTCGATGGCGTGATGGTGGCGCATCGGCACCTGGGCGCCAGAGGCGAAAGCCTCGCGCAGCGCCGGGACCAACCGCTCGAAGGGCAGCGCAGCGGCGACCGCCGCAGCGTCGCGCACCGCCAGGGGGGCGGCCGCCGTCATGGCCTGCGGCATGGCGTTATCTCCGCCAGGCCACGTCGCGGCGGGACATCCCCCGGTGCCGCACGGCGGCATCAACGGCGGCGTCCCGGAACCAGAGCGGTTCGGTCATCGCATCCTCCTCCGCTGCCATGCCCGCGCAGCGGTGTCGGGCAGGATAGCGGGCAGGCCGGCGAACCGGGAGAGGGCTTGCCCCTGCCATGCCGGCAGCGGGCGGGCCGCGTCGGGCCTCAGAGGCTCATCAGGCTCGCATTCCCGCCGGCTGCCGCGGCGTTGGTGCTGACGGACCGCTCGGCGAGGAGCAGATCAAGCGGATTGTCCTCGCAGCCGGCCGCCAGCCCGTCCGGCGTCGCTGCGAAGACCGGCCGGATCGGGTCGTCGAGCGCGGCGATCTCGCCGAGGAGGATGCGCAGCGCCTCGCGCTCGCCCTCGAACAGCACCGCCTCGAAGGCGCCCGGCGGGGCCTCGCCTTCCGGCCGCACCAGAGGGCCGGAGGCAGGCAGGCATACCGTCCAGGGCGCCGTGCAGCGCGGGCGGCAGGCGGAGCAGGGCACGGTTCCCCGTCGCAAGCGCCGCCCCGACCTGGAGCAGCAGCCCCGTTTCGGTGGCGGGCAGGCAGAGGACGGCGCCGCGGCGGGGAGCCGCCGCAGGTAGAGCGGCCCGCCCGCCTTCGGCCCTGTGCCGGAAAGCCCCTGGCCGCCGAAGGGCTGCACGCCCACCACCGCGCCGATGAGGTTGCGGTTGAGATTGAGGTTGCCGGCGGCCGCCCCCCGGTCACGCGTGCAATTGCCTCCTCGATGCGGGAATGCAGGCCGAAGGTCAGGCCGTAGCCCGTGGCATTGATGGCATCCACCAGCGCGTCGAGCTCCTCACGCCGGAAGCGCAGGACGTGCAGGACGGGGCCGAAGACCTCGCGGGTCAGCTCGCCTATCCTCTCGATCTCAATGATGGTCGGCGCGACGAAGCTGCCGTGGCGACACTCCTCCGGCTGCGGCAGCGCGTGGACGGCGCGGCCCTTCGCCCGCATGGCCTCGATATGGGCCTGCCCTTCGGGCTCAGCCTGCGCGCCAGTTCCCGCGCGATCCGCCGTGCCACCTCGGTGGAGCCGGCGAACATCACGCCCTGCAGCGGGCATCGGCGATCAGCGCCGCGCCGACGCGCCCATCCCCGGGCAGGAGCTGCAGGGCGCCGGCCTCCCGCAGCAGCCGGACGGCGAGGGCCACGACCAGCGGCGTCTCCTCCGCCGGCTTGGCGAGTACGGCATTACCCGCCGCGAGCGCCGCCGCGACCTGGCCGGTGAAGATCGCCAGCGGGAAGTTCCAGGGCGAGATGCAGGCGACGACGCTCAGCGGCCGGTGTGGCTCATTGCCGAAACCGTCCCGCACCCCCGCCGCGTAGTAGCGGAGGAAGTCCACGGCCTCCCGCACCTCGCCGATGGCGTTCGGGAGGGACTTGCCGGCCTCGCGGATGACCGGGCCGAGGAATTCGGGCATCCGGAATTCCATGAGATCCGCCGCGCGCTCCAGGATCGCGGCGCGCCCGGCCGGTGCAGTCGCGGCCCAGGCCGGGGCGGCAGCCGCAGCGGCGGCAAGCGCTGCCTCCACCGTGGCAGGCGTCGCCTCGATGACATGGCCGACCAGTTCGCGCCGGTCGGCGGGGTTGCGGATCTCCCGCCGCTCGCCTTCGGCCTCGTCCGTGGCCAGGAGCGGGGCCGCGTGCAGCGGCTGCCTGCTTCCGGCACCCAGCGCCCCGACAAGCGCGGCAAGCCGGCTCTCGTCGGACAGGTCCAGCCCCTTCGAATTGGTCCGCGCCTTGCCGAAGAGGTCTCGCGGCAGCGCGATGCCGTCATGCGGGCGGCCGGGCAGGCACAGGGCGCGTGCCTCCGCCACCGGATCGGCGACCGGCCCCGCCATGACATGGATCGCGGCGAGGCTGCGCGCATTGTGCGTGGCGAATTGCGGGAAGACCGCATCCGGCGCGTCCAACAGCTTCCGCGCGCAGGCGAGGTAGGAGGCATCCGTATGGAGCTTGCGGGTGAAGACCGGGAAGTCCTCCTGCCCGTCGAGCTGCGCGCGCTTGATCTCGCTGTCCCAATAGGCGCCCTTGACCAGCCGCAGCATGATCCGGTGACCGCTGCGGCGCGCGAGGTCGATGATCCAGTCCAGCACGAAGGGCGCGCGCTTGCCATAGGCCTGCACGACGAAGCCGATGCTGTCCCAGCCCTGCAGCTCCGGCGCGAGGCAGAGCGCCTCCAGCAGATCGAGCGGCAGGTCCAGCCGGTCTGCCTCCCCTGCATCGATGTTCAGCCCGATGTCGTAGCGGCGCGCGAGGATGGCGAGCGAGTGCAGGCGCGGCAGCAGCTCCGCCATCACGCGGTCCCGCTGCGCGCGGCAATAGCGGGGATGCAGGGCGGAGAGCTTGACGGAGATGCCCGGCTCCTCCTGGATGCCACGCCCGGCGGCGGCGTGGCCGATGGCGTGGATGGCGCGCTCATAGTCCCGGAAGTAGCGTTCCGCATCGGCGGCCGTCATCGCCGCCTCCCCGAGCATGCCGTAGGAGTGGCGGAAGCCGCGTGCCTCCATGCGCCGGCCCTTGTCCAGCGCCTCCTCGGTCGTCCGGCCGGCGACGAACTGCCCGCCCAGCATGGGCATGGCGAGGTCCATCCCGCGCCGGATCACCGGCTCGCCCGCGCGGGCGATCAGGCGGGTCAGCGCCGCGCCGAGGCTGGCCTCGCTGCCGGCGACGGTCAGCCGGCCCGTCACCACCAGACCCCAGGTCGCGGCATTCACGAAGAGGGAGGGGGAACGGCCGAGATGCGCGCGCCAGTCCCCGCCGCCGACCCTGTCGCGGATCAGCGCGTCGCGGGTGGCGGTGTCGGGGATGCGCAGCAGCGCCTCGGC
>Ga0182742_1002647_pt1 | contig 19393 bp, 11 predicted proteins | sample eDN5th37CBELigMG_FD_128880 | JGI IMG/M metagenome (GOLD analysis project Ga0182742, IMG submission 128880) | Enriched Miracle-Growth compost microbial communities from Emeryville, California, USA - eDNA 5th pass 37_C BE-Lig MG (version 2)... ... | reverse complement strand
GATCTCGTCCATGGCGCGGCCCGGCCTCCTGGGGCGTGCAAAAGCCCAAAGATAACAAGGCCTTGGGTTCAACACGACATCACCTTGAAAGGGGTAGGTGTCAACCCCTGGCCTCGCGGGGCGTCGCGCCCCGCTCCGTCGAGGCCGGCGGGAACGACCGAAACTCCGTCCTCATTATGGGTTTCCGTCGCCTCTTCGGGGCTCCCCGGACGGAACATCCGTTGGTCTCGGGTTCCCGGGGGTTGACACCCCCGGCTACTGACGGCCGCCCCTGCGGGGCTAAAAAGACCAACCTTCACAACGGCCTCGCGCGGCTTTCGGCGCGCCAGCCGTCCGTCGGATACGGAGTTGCGTCGACGGCGAATAATCTTGCCTTGCGGGAGAAGGTGGCCGGAACGGCCGGATGAGGGGGATTTCCAGGGCCGAGGCGGTCGAAGACCCCCTCATCCGCCCCTTCGGGGCACCTTCTCCCGCGAGGGGAGAAGGCAATTCGGCCCCATCCCGCGCACAACTCAACTGCAAACCGCTCTAGGCTCCGTCCCCGGCCATCGGCCGATGGTACGGACGCCTTGGATCCGGCGATCGACCTTGATTTCCGGGGAGGGCTTTCGCATTGTGGGGCTTCGGCCGGCGAACGACCGATCGCCGCGGCCGATGGAACCACTTAGGCCCAAACCGCGGCGGCGCGAACGTCGCCCGCGCCGAGGATGGCGGACATGGCCGATTCCAACGAGTCAACCCCCGAGACAAAATCCGGCGGCGGATGGGGATTCAAGCTGGCCGTCGCCGCGCTGCTGCTCATGGCGGCGACCCCCGTTTACCTGAAGGTCTGCCAGTCGTACGCGGTTGCTCCCTCCTCCCAGGCCGAAGCCATCGAGAGCGAGGCCGAGACCGAAATCGATCAGAGCGTGGGGCCCCAGAAGTTGACGACGGTCGCCAGCGGGGGCTCCAGCTCGACCAAGACGGACGTCGCCACGGTCGCCCGGATTTATCGCGACTCGCAGTGGACGATCCTGGCGGTCGTTTTGGGCCTGACGATACTCTCGACTCGGCGGCTCTATCCGATCCTTTGGCGGGTGGTCCACTCCAGCATGGCCAACCACACGCTGATGTTGGGGGTGGTCTTTCTGCTTTGGCTGGTCCACGGTGGGCTTTCGAGCATGGGGATGCCGGGCCTCTTTTGGAACGCCGTCCCGCGCGACGAGTTCATGGCCGGGATGGGAGCGGCCCTGTTCGTCTTTTGGATGCTCTACCTGCTGTTCGTCAGCGATTTCGAGATGCGGCACAAAGCGCCCAACACGCGGCTTTGGACCCAGTTTGAGCCGGTGCTTCGCGACTTCCTGCCGCGGGGGCTGGCCGCTCGGCTGGCCGAACGGCCGACGGCCATCCATCGGATGAGCTGGTTCCTCTTCCTCTCGGCCTTTCCCATCCTGATGGCCCTGGCCATTCCGGCGGTGCTGCCGTCGATCCGCTCGGGCGACTTTCAGACGATCGTGGCCGCGGAGTGGCTGCTTGGTCTCGCCGCGGGGATCATCGTGGCTTGGGTGATCATCATCACCCGGATTCCGACCCGGCTGAACGAGGCGCGCCGGCAGGTCCTCCGCGGCCGGCTGGACCTCCGCCAGCTTTGGAGGCTCGACCCCGACCATCTCGACCCCGAGGGGAACGCCAAAAACATCCTGATCATCGTCGCCATCCTGTATCTGCTCGCTTGGGTGTTTCCCAGGACGACCCAGACGCTGTTTCCCCCCGCCTTCTCGCTCTGCATCCTGCTGGGGGTGGTGTTGACCCTGTTGGTCTGGCTGGGGATGAGGCGGAACTGGCGGTCGCGGTTGATCGCCGCGGGGGTGACGCTCTGCCTGATCGCGGCCTCGGGGATGCTCGACTACGACGTGGTCATCCGCGACCTGGCGGGCAAGTTTCCGGGCTCGCCCAACCTGTACGCCACGCCGGCCGAGCAGTACGGTTACCACATCAGCATGAGCTCGTCGAAGCCGCGCTCCTACGGCAAGGTGGTCGACCTGACCGAGTTTCAGAAGGACCAGGACCCCTCCAAGATGGGCCCCGCCGATTTCGAGGCCCGCCAGGCGATCCTTGACCGCTGGAAACGGCTGATGACCAAGGGGCCGGAGACCGAACCGTCGAAGAAGCCGATTCTGGTCGTCGTCACCACCAGCGGAGGCGCCCTTCGGGCGGGGATCTGGACCCAAACGGTCCTCCGCAAGCTCGACGAAACCTTCCCCGGCTTTCATCGCCACGTCCGCCTGATCACCGGAGCCTCCGGCGGAATGTTTGGCGCGGCGCGTTACGTCGCCAAGCACTGGGAGAGCCCCCGCGCCAAGGTCTTCGAGGACCACGAGGACCATCCCGACTTCCTCGGCCCGATCGCCTGGCAGATCGCCTTTCACGACTTCCTGCCCAACGCCCTCTTGCCCTTCCCGCTCTACAACCGGGGCGACGCGCTTGAGGACGCCTGGACCGCCTACGCGCCCGAGCTGAACCACACCTTCGGAGAACTCGCCGAGCGCGAGCGGGCCGGAGAGATCCCCTCGATCGTCTTCTCGCCGATGCTCGTGGAGGACGGTCGGCGCATCCTCATCGGCAACCTGCCGCTGGCCGACCTGACGGTCCATCTCAACGGCGTTTTGCTCAACGAGGACCGCGAGGCGATCCTCGACAAGTACATGGAAACCAAGCCCAAGACGCCCGACGGCCGGCTCAAGACCCGGGGGGAGGTCCACGACTACGACCTGGAGTATCCGTCCCTCAGCTCGTTCTCGTCGCTGGAGTTCTCCAAGCTCTTCGCGGAGAGCCGGGCCATGGACCACCTTCGCCTGGCCAGCGCCGTGAGGATGAGCGCGACGTTCCCGTTCATCACCTCGGTCGTCACCATCCCCACGTTCCCGGCGCGCCACGTCGTCGACGCCGGCTACTACGACAACTACGGCGTCAACCTCGCCTCGTCCTGGATCAACAGCCACCGCGGCTGGATCCGAGACAACGCGGCGGGCGTCCTGGTCATCCAGATCCGGGCCTTCCGCAACGAGAAGCGGCTGAAGATCCTCGACCAAGACGTCTACACGCCGCTGGCGACGGCCACGGACCACTCGGGCCGGATCTACGACTGGATCGCCTGGGGCGTCGGCCTGGTCCCCCAGTTTCTCTCGATGCTCAACGAGGGGGTCCGCTCGGTGGTGATCCCGGCCCAGGGGATCGCCATGGCCCGAGAATCCTCGATGTTCTTCCGCAACGACGAGAACCTGGAGGTCCTCTACGACGTCTTCCACCGGATGACCGACGACCCGGAATTCTTCCGCACCGTCATCTTCACCTGCGACACCATCCAGGTCGGCCAGCCCTCCCAGCACGTCGAGACGCTCAACTGGTACATCGACCCGATCGAATTCGAGCAGATCGAAGAGAACATGGAGCCCCTAAACCGGGTGAAGCAAACCGGCCGCGAACGCAACCACCTGCGCCTCAAGCGCCTGCGCGAGTGGTGGCGGTCGCGCGGCGGGGCGGTCGCCGAAGCCCGAACCCCCGAGTAACGCCCCAGGTCCAAACCGACCAACCCCGCGGAAACCCGTGGTCGGCAAAATCCCGGCGCGGCGCTCAGCGGCTCCGCGCGACGCCGACCTGGCGGCACATCGACAGCAAGGGGCAGGTCGAGCACTTCGGCGCGCCGCCGACGCAGATGAACTTGCCGAAGGGGACCAGGCGCTCGTTGATCTCGATCCAGTACCGCCTGGGGAGCTTGGCCTCCAGGGCCTTCATCGTCTCTTCGGGCGAGCGGGTCGCCACGTATCCCCAGCGGTTCGTCACGCGGTGAACGTGGATGTCGACGGCGATGGCCGGCTTGCCGAAGCCGACGGCCAGCGTCAGCGCGGCGACCTTGGGGCCGACTCCCCGAAACGCCATGAGCCGCTCCATCGAGTCGGGCGTTCGGCCCCCCTCCTCATCGAGAATCCGCCGCGAGAACGCCAGGATGTCGCGCGCCTTGGGCTCCGGGAAGCTCGCCCCGCGAAGCAGGTCGACCAGCCGAGGCTCGCCCAAGGCCAGCATGCGCGCCGGCGTCCGGGCCTCGGCGAAGAGGTTTCGACAAACCTCGATCGTCGTCTCGTCGCGCGTCCGGGTCGAGATCAGGCTCCCGACGAGCTGCTCGAAGGGGTCGCCGAACCCCTGGTCGCGAAGCTCGAACATGGCCGCCTTGGGGAAGGGCCGCACGGCCTCTCGAAGTCTTCGAAACGCCTCGTCGACGTCCCAAGGCTCTTTCTCGTCCGGGCTCGATCGCGAATCGCCGCGAGTGGGCATCAACCCCTCCCGCCAACCCCGCGAATCCGCGTCCCTCGGCGGCGCCTCGATCTTAATCGCCGGCCGCCAAGGCCTCGTCCATGCGGATCATAGTGTATCGCGCCAGGCTCACGTAATTCTCGAAAGGGAACTGGTTCAGAGAGAACCCAAGGACCCCGAGCGAGGCGGCCAGATAGCTCCGGGCGTCGACGACCTCGCAGCCCAGAAGTCGGGCGTGCGCGACGATCTCGGCGCGGAGGCGGCGGGACGAGACGCCCAGCGAATGACCGATCCGAATCAGGTCGTCGAACGGAAGGCCGTCGACCCGCGAGGTCCCCCAGTCGATCACCACGAACCGATCGCGCCACGCCCCCCACGGCGATCGAGGCGCCCCGGAAGTGGCCAGCATGATGTTCCCCAGCCACAAATCCCCGTGCATCAAGACGCGACGGGGATTCCAGGCCCCGCTTCGCAGCCGCTTCAGCGCCGTCTCGGCGGCGTCGCGGACGCGGGACGGCATCGCCTCGGTCTTCGCCAGCGACTCCAGCCCCGCGACCACCTCGCGATCCAACGTCCCCGGCGCCGGTTCCGACATCGTCGCCCGCGCGGCCTCTCTCAGCCAGCCGAACAACCGGGGGGCCAGCGCCATCCGCTGGAGCTTTCGGAGAATTCGGGAAGCGTTCAGCGACTGGTAAAACGGCAAGACCCCATAGCTTAGCCCCGCGAATCGCCCCTCGCGCAACGGACTGACGACATGGACGCCCAAATCCGACCCCAGCGCCCGGCGGGCCTGTTCCGCGCGATGGAGACTGGTGGCGACCGCCTCCGGCTCGAATGGAGGAGAGCAAAGGGCCACCGCGACCGGCCTCCCCCGAGCATCCTTGACCAGCAGCTTCATCGCGTCGTCGGCGACCCCGCCGGGAGGGCGAAGCGGAGACAGATCGCCGGAACGCAACGCCTCGCGAAACGGACCCTCCAGCTTCGCCGACAGCTCTCCGCGCCATTCGTGAAGGCCGGGCCGCTTCGAGACGATGCGCATGATCGCTCCGATCCTTGGTTCAACGGAAGCACAATCCAATAGAAGTCCTTCGGCCGCCGCGGTGGAACGGCCCAAGGCTCAGGCGTCGCGCCGGAGAACCCGCTCGGCGGGCCGCTTCGTCCAACGCGATCCCAACCAGGCGACTGTATCGCTCCCTCGCGGAATCTTCAAACCAAATCGCCTCGATCGCCCCGCGCGTTTCCGCGGAACAACATCAATGCATCCCATACACCAACCACGCATAAACACGAAAGAGGGTCGCGGCCAACGAGAGACGAACCGGCTGGAACCCTGGGCCGACCTCCTCAGGTCGGCTTCTGGACCACGAACAGCAGGCCGGGGGTGAAGTGTTTGACCAGAGGGGCCGGAATGAGGGGGGTCAGCAGTTTGGTGCTTCGCGAGAATCCCTGGGCGAAGTCGGGATCGCGCCGGGCCGCGCGGATCGAGGCGGCGTCGGTGGGAACGTATCGGCTGGGGAAGCGCATCTCCGGCGCGGCCCAGAAGGAGCGGAGATCGGCGAACCCCGCCTCCCTCAGAAGATCGCGGAGGCGGTTGTGCGAATGCAAGAGACCCATCACCCGCGCTTTGCCCCGACGCCTCAAAAGCGCCCGGGTCAGCCATCGGGGCAGGGCGTTGCCGAACCTCATTCCATACACATGCTCATCCGGCTTCCCCATGATGTAATTCAGCGCGAAGCGATTTTTGGTCGTCAAGAGGGCCCGACCGCCGGGCTTCAAGACCCGATGAATCTCGGCGAGCATCCTCCGTTGACCGTCCAGAAACGGCTCGCCGTCGATTCGACAGGCGCACCACTCGAACACCAGATTGATCAACACGAAGTCAAAGAGATCCGAGGCGTAGGGAAGCCGGCAATCGTCTCCGCCGCAGGCGACGGCGACGTTGTCGCGGCCCTCCTGACGGCACCGCTCGGCGGTGAATTCGGCCTGTCCCGGCACAACCTCCAGCGCGTGGACCGCCTTGGCTCGCTTGGCCAGCTCCACCGTGAAGTGCCCAAGCGCCGAGCCGATCTCCAAAACCACGCTCTCCCCCGTTAAGGGAAGCAGGTCCAAGACCGCCAGCCGCTCCGGGGCCGTGTTGTATCGGATCTGATAAGGCGCATGCGCGTAAACCTCGTCGATCGCCTTGCGCCAGCCTTCGTCAACGGCGATCTGGTTGAGGCGCGCGTGCGCCCTCTTCTCTTCCTCCCCCGCGACATTCTCGAACCGAAGGAATTGCGGGACGCCCTTGCGGACTTCGTAGGAAGGGCCGTCCCCGACGGCTCCAAGCCTCGTCCCATCGTATTGGAGCTTCACTCCCGTCATAGGACAAACGTAATCCCCGCGGTCGACGCCGAGCGTGTTCCTAAGCATGATCGAGGCGAGCCTCCTTCGTGTCCAGGGTGACGTCATAACTGGCCTTACGAGAGCGCGAAGGCCGCGGCGGCGAACCAAGTTCGCGCTCCAGCCTCCCGCCCTCGACGCGCAATCTCGACGTGACGACCGAAGAGGTCATGCCCAGGGGTCGACAACATCTCACTACACACGATAGATCGTGGCCGGGCAAGTCGACAGCAATTCATTCACTAAAACATTCAACGTCAACCTTGATCAACATAACGTTGTCGCCCACCACCGATAAGAATTCAGGATTTTCGAGCGGCAACTTAACGCCATTACGAACATGGATTCCAAACGAATTCCCTAAAAGTCATTTCGACGATTTTTCATGGGACCGTCTTGTCAGTCTGGTGATCGGAGGATTATGTTTAAGACGCGCAATCGCGCCGAGAGTTGATTTGACGACGCGGGCCCCGCGAGCGCGACATCACGGCTTCGGCCGATTCGTTCCTCTTCCGCGCCTCGTCCCCGACCCGTTGACGGATCGATCCAATTCGGCGCAATCACTCATTCTCGGTCGGTCTTTCAGTGGGGAGGTGTCTTGTGATTCGACAGGCGCGTCCACAAATCCGGCGTCGTTTCGGTTTTACTCTGATCGAGCTTTTGGTCGTCATCGCGATCATCGCCGTCTTGATCGCCCTGCTGCTTCCCGCGGTGCAGTCGGCCCGCGAGGCGGCCCGACGGTCGCAGTGCGTCAACAACCTCAAGCAGCTTGGGCTGGCGATGCACAACTACATCGACACCAACGGCGCGACCCCGCTGCACATGATGCGGCGGGCCGGCGAGTGGGATGGGCCCTCGGTCGGCTCGTCGGGCAACCGCTCGTGGTACTGCGGGCTCTTGCCGTTTCTGGAGCAGACCCCAACCTACAACTCGCTGAACTTCTCCTACTCGACCGGCTGGGACGAGATCGGCTGGGCCGGCGGCGGAACCAACGCCATCGGTCCGAACGTCACGTCGAACCTCCAGACGATCTCGTCGTTCCTCTGCCCCTCCGATGGCGAGCGCAACACCTACGCCGGGGTCAACTGGGGCAACTTCAACTACGTGGCCAGTTGCGGCGTGCCGCGCAACTATCTGATGCCCGGCGCTCCCTCGACAAACGCGGCGACCCCGCCCCCCTCCACCGGGATGATCTCCGAGTCTCGGATGAACCACGGCGGCCCCTGGAGCGAGAAGTGGCGGGCCAACACCAACCGCAGCTTCGCCCTCGGCGCCTTCACCGACGGGCTCTCCAACACCGCCGCCTTCAGCGAGTCGCTCATCGGCAACGGCACCGGCAACAATCAAGACCCCAGGCGCAACCTGCGCACCGCCGAGAACGACTACATGGACAACTACGACGCCTACATCGACGTCGTCGTCCGCGAGGGGTTGGCCACCGCCTACAACTGGCCCGCCTGGACCGAAGAGCGGAACATGACCTGGTCGTTCACCGACGGCTGGCAGAAGCACACCTTCGCCACCGTCTTCCCCCCCAACGTCCCGCCGGTCGTCTGCTACTACACCGACACCTTCCGCTGCCACGAATGCGACGGGGCCATGAACCCCACCAGCAACCACCCCGGCGGCGTCAACCTCACCATGATGGACGGCTCGGTTCGATTCATCAAAAACACCATCAACCTTCCCACCTGGTGGGCCATCGGAACCCGCGCCGGCGGCGAGGTCATCAGCTCCGACTCCTACTAAAACAAGTCTCGGGAGTCGCATGTCCATCTCTTAACATCACCGAATCGGCTCGGATCGACCCCGAGCCGATTCTCGATTCCAAAGGATCGATGATCGACCATGCGCATTCACCTTCTCATACCATCCGCGTCGATGGCGCTCGCGGCGTTTCTCATCGCCGGCTGCCGCGACCAACAGGCCGACATCGCGTCTCTCAGCCGGTACACGCCCGAGATCCTCGTGGACGAGACGCTCGCCCGCTACAAGGCCGCCGTCAAGGCCCACAAGAGCGGCGAAAACGAGACGAAGGTCTCCAAGAGCAAGGCCGGAGGGACCGCGAGCAAGGGCGACGACGACAAGATCACCGCCGCGGTGGCCAAATACGGCGATGAGGTCCGGTCGCGCGACGCGCCGGGGACATCCAAGGGAATGTCGGTCACCCAGATTTTCGACGGCGTCGTCAAGAAGGTGAAGCTGATCGAGGGGACGCCCCCCGACCAAGTCTACGCCAAGCTCGACGAGGCCGTTGATTACGACCCGGAACTCACGTCGGAGGAGAAGGACGCCTTCAAAGACGGCATCTTCGAGGCCCGAAAGAAGTCGCAATAACCCGCGCCGACCGCCGCCGATCATCGAGCGCTCCCGAAGCGGGGATGATCGGCGGCGTACCCTTCTTCGAGCGGAGGCTGCTTTAGTTGAGGCTCCGGGCGCGTTAGAGTCGTCGTCGGACCGCGGGTCGAGACTTCGGACGCCGATCCGAGGCGACTCCGCGATCGCGACGGAGACCCTCTCATGAACCCCCGCCGATTCCTTCCGCCCCCCTGGCTTTCCCTCCTGATCGCCGGCGCTCTGGCGACCTCCGCTCCGGCTCGGGAAATCACCCTCCACGTCGCGCCCGACGGCAACGACCAATGGACCGGAGCGCCCGCCCGGCCCGACGGCCGATCGGACGGCCCGCTCGCCTCGCTCCAGGGCGCCCGCGACCGCGTCCGCGCGCTCCGTCGCGACAACAACGGTCAGCGCGACCCCGTCGTGGTTCAAATCGCGCCGGGAACCTACTCGTTGACCGAGCCGGTTGCCTTTGAGCCGATCGACAGCTCGACCACCTACCGGGCCGAACCCGGCGGCGAGGTCGTCTTCGACGGCGGCCGAACCATCGAGGGACTCCGCGAAACGCCCGACGGCCTCTGGACGGCGAAAGTCCCCGGCGTCGCCGAAGGGGAATGGACCGTCGAACAACTCTACGTCAACGGCCGCCGCGCCACCCGCGCGCGGACCCCCAACGAGTTTTATCATTACATGCTCAAACGAGCGCCCAAAGACACGAAGATCGGCGAGGGGGGCGGCTCGCCGGAAAACCGCGCGTTCGTCGCCCGGATCGAAGACCTGAAGCCGCTGGAGGGGCTCTCGCCCCGGCAACTCAACGACGCCAACATCGTCGTTTATCACTCGTGGGAGGTCTCGCGGCACCGAATCGCGTCGATCGACTTCCAGACCGGCCTGGTCATCTTGACCGGCCCAGCGCCCTGGCCGTTCCTCAACTGGGGACCAAACCAGCGCTACCACATCGAGAACGTCCCCGCGGCCCTCGACGAACCGGGCGAATGGTTTATCGATCTTGACGGCACATTAACATACAAGCCGATGCCGGACGAAAGGATCGACCAAACCCGCGTGGTCGCCCCGGTGACCGACTCGTTCTTGGCGATCCAAGGCGATCCCGACAACAAGGCGCTGGTGGAGGACCTCGCGTTCGAGGGTCTGGCCTTCCGCCACTCCCGTTACGCGCTTCCCCCCGAGGGAGACGCCAACTCGCAGGCCGCGTCGAGCATCCCGGCGGTCGTCATGGTCGACGGCGCTCGGAACGTCATCTTGAAGAATTGCCGTATTGAGCATGTCGGCATCTATGGAATTTGGTTCCGGCGAGGCGCGACGGATTGCCGAGTCGAGCACTGCGCCTTGGTTGACCTGGGCGCGGGAGGCGTCCGAATCGGCGAGACGAGAATCCCCGACCGCCCCGAGCGCGCCACGGGCAAGATCACCGTCGACGACTGCATCATCCGGGGGGGCGGTCGCTGGTTCCCCGGCGCGGTCGGCGTTTGGATCGGCCAATCGAGCGACAACGCGATCACCCATAATGATATTGGCGACCTCTTCTATACGGCGGTCTCGGTCGGCTGGACATGGGGCTACGGCCGGTCGGCCTGCCAAAGAAACACGATCGAATACAACCGCCTGCATCACATCGGCCGGGGCGTCCTCAGCGACATGGGGGGCGTTTACACGCTGGGGATCTCCGATGGAACCAGCGTCAGCCACAACGTCATCCACGACGTCGACTCGTACAACAAATCGGGCGCTGGGGGTTGGGGCCTGTACAACGACGAAGGCTCAACCCACATCAGGCTCGAAAACAACGTCGTCTGGAACACGACCACCGGAAGCTACCACCAGCATTACGGACGTGAAAACATCATCCGCAACAACATCTTCGCGTTCAGCCGATATGGTCAGATCATGCGGAGCCGGGCCGAGGATCACCTCTCGTTCACGCTGGAACGGAACATCATCTATTGGAACGACGGCCCGCTCTTGACCGGCACCTGGTCGGATCGCAACTTCCGGCTCGACCACAACCTCTATTACGAAAGCAGCGGCGAGCCCGTCCTCTTCGCCGGCCGGAGCCTGGAGGAGTGGCGAAAGGCGACCGGTCAGGACGAGCATTCCAAAATTGCCGATCCGTTGTTTCAAAACGCCGAAGAATTCGACTTCCGCTTGAAGGAGGGAAGCCCGGCGCCGGCGGTTGGCTTCGAGCCGTTCGACTACTCGAAGGCGGGCGTTCGAAGCGACGGGGCCTGGGCCGAGGAGGCCACCGCGCCGATCTCCCCGACCCGGTTCGCTCCCGAGCCCCCTCCGCTGACCGTTCGCGAGGACTTCGAGACCCTCGCGCCGGGAGGCCAGCCCGACGGCGCCGCGCTCTCGCACGAGGGGCGGCCCGAACTGATCGCCGTCACCGAGGAGGCCGCGTTCGGGGGACGGCGGAGCCTCAAACTCACCGACGTCGAGGGGTTGTCGCACGGCTTCAACCCCCACTTTTATTATCAGCCGCGTTATCAAGAGGGAACCGCGGCCTGCTCGTTCGCGCTCCGGGCCGAGCCCGGGGCCCTCTTTTATCACGAGTGGCGCGACGGCTCCAGTCCCTATCGAGTGGGGCCGAGCCTTTGGCTTCGCGACGGCAAGCTTTGGGTGGGACCGCGCGAAGTCGCCGCGCTGGCCCCCGGCGAGTGGGCCCGGATCAAAATCGAGTCGCGCTTGGATGATTCGGCGGCGCCCAAGACCTGGAGCCTGACCATCGAGAAGGCCGGCGAGCCTCCCGTAAAGCTCGCCGACCTCCCCACGGCCTCGGGCTGGAAGGCCGTCGATTGGGTTGGGTTCATCAGCAACGCCGAGCATTCGACCGCGGTGTATCTCGACGACTTGGAACTGTCGACCCGCCCTTGAAACGATCAAAAATGACCCGACCAGCGCTGGTCACTCGGGCCTGGGGGTCGTCTCCTCGGCCGGGGCCGGCGTCCGAACCTTGACATCGGGTTTGGCGTTCGCCCCCGGCGCCGCTTGGACGTTGAGTTGGTCGATGACCCGCGTAACGCCGACGGTGTCCATGGTTAGCTGAACGGCGCGCTCGCGGGCCTCTTTGCTGGGGACCGTCCCCCGGAGGGTGACGATGCCCCGGGCCTCGGCGGACAATTCCAAAGAACTGGAGGTGAGCATCTTATCCCAGTGCAACCGGCCGTAGACCCGCGCCTCGACGCTCATTTCGTGGACTCGGTCTTGGGTTTGGGCGAACGTCTCGCGAACCGCGCCCCGGGCGCTGTCGATTCCCTTCTCCAAACCCCGGCGGATCTTGCGCCCCGCCTCGTCGAGCTTCCGACCCGCCTCGCGTCCCGCCTCGTCGATCCGTTCCCCGGCGCGCTCCACCGGTCCCGGCGCTTGCTGAGACCACGCGAAAACGCCTCCGGAGGCGAAAGCCGCGACGGCCGCCAGCGCCAAGCAACGTCCAATCATACTTCTCATCGACTTGCTCCTTGATGCACGGATTCATCATCCAACCGGTCGCTTCTCATTCCCGCCTCCTTCCGGGAGCGCGAGGCTCCCAGCCCGAATCCGAGGTTTCCTCCGCAAACCTCATTGGGCCGCCTCACTCCCGGGCGAGAACGATGTTCGCGCCGCTTCGTTATACCCTCCCGCGAATGGCGCGCCTTTGGCCCATCGAAAACCGCCGCGCCGAAGTGTCGGCCATCACGGTCCATTCGTCCCTGGAAGCCCCAGAGCAGGGCCGACGACTCTCCCCGTCCGAGTCGTGATCCGCGGACGCGTCGATAAGCGCAAAAAAACGCCGATCAACCGCGCCGGTTTCATCCAGCTCGGTCAATCGGCGTGTTTGTCGTCTGATCAAACAGACCGGCGCGAATCCATCAACTCATTGATTAATAAGCGTCGGCGCTGATGACCTCGCCGCCGGCCTTGGTGCCCAGCGCCCACCAGATGTTCATGGCGGTGGTGGCCTTGACGAATTTAACGCTGCCGTCGGCGAAGCAGACGTTGGCGCCGCCGGGGTGGTTGCTGTTGGCGTTGGTGATGTGCGAGTGGTCGGCGGAGTTTCTGTCGGCGCACCCCTCGCAGCCGAATCGGCAGACGCCGAAGTTGTACTGATTCGAGCTGGGCGGCACGATGGTGCTGAACATCGTGAACCCCTCGCATCCCCACGACCACTCGGCGCCGCGGTTGCTGGATAGGCCGGGAACCGTCGATGTCGGGAACCGAGACTCGCAGGTTTGCAGGATCGTGGTCATCGCCGCCCCCGGAGCCACCTCTCCAGGCGCCAGCAGGTTATAGGGATCATCCAGTTGCGACATTGGATCGCCGTAACTGGCGAGGCTGTCGACGTTGACCCCGGTGCGGCCTCGGACGGGCGTGGTGCCCCCGGAGCCGACTAGGCCCTCGCTGAAGGCGACGGTGTTGGACGAGCCGTCGGTGATGGCGCTGAGGCCGTAGCTGGTCTGGTACGAGAAGATTCCCGTGGTCGTCTTGCCGCCGCCACAGTTCGGCGGAGCGTCGCCTCGGACGCCCCAGTCGGCCGAGATCGACGTGCCTCGACTAGCGTAGTAGCTGTTGAAGAGGTCGCGTCCGGCCATGCCGTCGGAGGGGCAGAGGAACGAGGCGATCTTGGCGTAGAACGAAGTCCGGTTGACGTCTCCGCCGCCGCCGATGAGGGGGTCGAAGTCGAAGTTCGCCGCGTGGAAGATCGCCGATTGCTCCATGTATTGAAGCAACATCGCCTGCGCGCTCCAGCCGGCCCACGAGACGCACGGATTGTCGCCGTTGGTTGGGTTGTACGAGGCCGAGACGCCAAGCGGGAACGAGTTGTTGGCCGTGTGATAATTGTGAATGGCCAACCCAAGCTGCTTGAGGTTGTTGACGCACTGCGCCCGACGGGCCGCCTCGCGCGCGGATTGCACCGCGGGCAACAACAGGGCGATCAAAACCGCGATGATCGCGATGACCACCAACAATTCAATCAATGTGAATGCCGCCCATCTCCGCGCGCGTAAGCGCGGGAGGGGCCTTTGAGAGACGATCTCCATGAAGCGCTCCTGATTTGGATCCGTCGAGATGAAAAAAAACAACGACGCCATGATTCGGCCGTTCGCCGCGTGAGCCCTAGTTTGGGCGGGGCGGTCCCGCGCGATTCTTGCTCTCGGAATCACGCGGCGTCACCGGCTCTTCTTCTTCGATCGGCCCTTCTTTGCGTACTGCTGCCGCATGTAATCCATCGATTCCTTCATGGTCTCGGTGGCCGGTTGGTCGCGCGGGATCTCTCGGGGCCCCGAATTGCCGCAGCCCGGGAGAGTCACCACGCCAGCGCCGAAGCAGACCGCGGCCAGGCTTGACGCCAGGAAACGGAAACGCTCGTTGCGCATGGCTCTCCTTTCATAGTGATGAATGAATTGATGGGCGGAACGCCGCAAGAAAATGCGGTGCCGGATTGCCAACGGCCGGACAGACCAGCCGGGCGCGGAACTCGGTCCAACGGCGACTTGAGCGCGAAAGGTTATCCGTCCTTGTGGCGCGATGGACCTTGGTCGGACCGCCTTCTACAGAATGAGTCGGTTCCGCATGTGGACTCACTATAGAAGCGGCCAACGTCCTAAGCAAGCGAGAGCCGGCGATTTATTGGGTCGCTGGACGGCCGCCGCGGGTTGAATCGAGCCGGCTGTTGTGAGGGCGCGGGCGATCCTCCGAGTCGAAAGGCGGTGGAGCGGCCTCCGAACGCCAACCCGCGTTAACGCGTATCCTCAACAGCGAAGCGGGTTTACGTCACGCGAAGACGTCTGGATCCTCCGCGGCCTCTTCTTTTATGGCCGGGGTCGGCGACCCGCATGTGTTGATTTAGAACCTGGTGAATCATGCATGCTTTACAACCGCCGATGAGTCGCTTCGCACGACATTTTCAATCCGAGGGGACGGGCGAGCGCGTCCGTCTCTCCGATGAGTCGCCAACCGAAAACGGGAAGCCGCGGAGCTGCAACCGCGCGCCGCGCCCATCAAAAGGCGCGCGCCCCGGGCGCGGGTCGCGGAGGTCCGTCCCGGCGAGCGACGCATCCAGGGGAAAAAGATCGCTTTACGCCAGCAATTTCTGAATGACCTCGCCGTGGACGTCGGTAAGTCGGAAGAGGCGGCCTTGGGATTTGAAGGTGAGCTTGGTGTGGTCCTCGCCGAGCAGGTGCAGAAGGGTGGCCTGAAGGTCGTGGATGTGGACGGGGTCTTCGATGACGTGGAAGCCAAGTTCGTCGGTCTCGCCGATGGTTTGGCCTCCCTTGACGCCGCCTCCGGCCAGCCACATCGTGAACGCCTGGGGGTGGTGGTCGCGTCCCATGCTTCGCCCCAGCGCGGCGTTGGATTCGACCATCGGCGTGCGGCCGAATTCGCCTCCCCAAACGACGAGGGTGTCGTCGAGCAGCCCGCGCTGTTTTAGGTCCATGACCAACGCCGCGGCGCCTTGGTCGGTCTGGCCGCACTCCCGTTTGAGGCCCCCGGCGACGTCGGAATGGTGGTCCCAGCCCTCGTGGAAGAGGTTCACGAACCGAACCCCGCGCTCGACGAGCCGACGGGCCAAAAGGCAGTTCGCGGCGAACGAGGGTTTGCCCGGCTCGACGCCGTAAAGGGCCAGGATCTCGGGCGTCTCTCCGCTGAGGTCCATCAGCTCCGGGGCGCTCGACTGCATGCGGAAGGCCATCTCGTACGAGTTGATCCGGGTGGCGATCTCGGGATCGCCGACAACTTCGAGATGGTTCTGGTTCAGGTCGCGAATCAGGTCGATCGAGTCGCGCTCCAGCCGGCGATCAACGCCCGACGGGCTGGCGACGTTGAGGATCGGATCGCCCTGGGAGCGGAACGGCACGCCTTGATACGCGGTGGGCAGGAAGCCGCTGGACCAAAGCGCCGAGCCGCCGCTGAGCCCCGAGCCGGACGAGAGCACGACGAAGCCCGGAAGGTCGGTCGCCTCGCTTCCCAGGCCATAGACGACCCAGGCGCCGATGCTGGGACGGCCGGGGAACGGCGAGCCCGTGTTGAGGAAGATCTGGGCGGGAGCGTGGTTGAACTGGTCGGTGTGAACCGATTTGACGATCGCGATCTCGTCGGCCACCTTCGTCAGGTGGGGGAGCATCTCGGAGATCTCGGCGCCCGACTCGCCGTGTCGAGAGAATCGATAGCGCGTCGACATGAGCGCGGCGTCGGGCCGGATGAAGGCGTAGCGCTGGTCTTTGACCACCTCGGCGGGGATCGGCCGGCCGTCGAACCGGGTCAAACCGGGCTTGTTGTCGAACAGGTCGAGCTGGCTCGGCCCACCGGCCATGAACAGGAAGATCACCCGCTTGGCCTTGGGGGCGTAATGCGGCGGCCGGGGCGCGAGCGGGTTGGCCATCTCGGCCGTCGCCTCCGACGCCCTCGCGCTCTTCGCCTGGTTTTCGATTAAGAGCGAAGCCAGGGCGATCTTGCCCAGCCCCACGCCGCAATCGCGGAAGAAGTGGCGGCGGGCCCGAAACAGGTTCCTCGCGGCGAAGGCGCGAGCCTGATCGGAATGGAAATCATGAGAACGTGACATCGCGTTTCGCCTCATTATTCGATTCATGTCGCGGGAGCGGCCGTCGCCACGCATCCTTCTCCCCCCGGGAGCGGGGCGGTTATGTTCATGATCTTGACCAATCACTCCTTCGTCACGGTCTCGTCGAGATTCAAGAGCACTCGGGCGACGGTGATCCAGGCGGCCAGTTCGTTGGGGTCGGCCTCCGGGGGGACGGCCAGCCGCGGGGTCGGCGGCTCGTTGTTCGGGGCGATGATGCGCGAGGCGTCGAGCCGACCGTCGCGGAATCGGGCGAGCTGTTCGTTGTAGAAGGCGAGGACGCGCGCGCGCTCTTCGGGCCGAGGCTCGCGCCCCAGGCAGAGGCGGTAGGCCAGGTTCAGCCGAGCGTCCTCCGAGGGCTCGGGCGCCTCGAGGATCAGGCGGCGGGCCAAGGCGCCGGCGGCCTCGACGAACACCGCGTCGTTGAGCAAGGTCAGCGCCTGGAGGGGCGTGTTCGACCGCTCGCGACGGACGCAGGTGGTTTCCGTGCCGGGCGCGTCCATCGTCGTGAACGCCGCGTAGGGGGCGGTTCGCTTCAGGAAGGTGTAGAGCCCCCGGCGGTATCGGGCGTCGCCGACGTCCGCGACCCAGGCCGGCTGACCGTAGGCCAGCGACGAGGCGCCGTCGGGCTGCGGCGGCCGGACGCTGGGCCCGCCGATCGACCGGGCGAGCAGTCCGCCGGCCGAAAGCGCGATGTCGCGGATCGTCTCGGCGTCGACCCGGAACCGAGGGCCTCGGCCCAACAGTTCGTTGTTCGGGTCGGCGGCGATTCGCTCGGGCGTCGCCCGCGAGCTTTGGCGATAGGTCGCGCTGGTGACGATCGCCCGATGCATGGCCTTCATGCTCCACCCCCGTCGCGGAAATTCGGTCGCCAACCAGTCGAGCAGTTCGGGGTGGGTCGGCGGCTCGCCTTGCAAGCCGAAATCCTCGGTGGTCGTCACCAATCCCCGGCCGAAATAGGTCTGCCAAAGCTGGTTCATGATGACCCGGCCAACCAAGGGGTTGCTCTCGTCGACCAACCAGCGGGCCAGGGTCAGACGATTGGCCGGAGCGTCCTGGGGCAGGGGATGAAGCACCGAGGGAACCCCCGGTTGAACCTCTTCGCCCAGGCTCAAAAACTCGCCGCGACGGTGGATGTGGGTCGTCCGAGCGTGCTCGGGCCGACGCTCCTCCATGACCATCGTGGTGGGGAACCGGGGCATCGACTTCCGCAAGGCGGCGATCGGCTCGCGCTGTTTGGCCAGCTCGGGGGCGATGGTCAGATAGTATTGGACGACTCGCCGCCTTTGTTCGTCGGTTCGCTGGTCGCTGGGAGCGAGCAGGATTTCCTCAACGTCGGTGGGGACGCTTGAGGCCGAGACCGGCGTCGCGTCGGTCGTCGCCCAGAGGCGGAACCGGCCGATGGTCATCTGGTGGATGAATTCCTGATGGAGCGCGAGCCGCAACATCAGCGGGCTTCCGTCGCCCAGGGGCGTTTCCAGCTCGAAGACGGCCTGATGGGCCTCGCCAACCCGGCCGAGGACGCTCCATCCGGTGTCGGGCACGCCGTCGACGGCCAGCGCGGCGGATCGTCCCTTCGGGGCGTAGTCTTCGGTCGCCCGGCCGAACCGAACGGGGACGGGCTCGGCGGAACCGTCGCCGTCGGCGGGAGCGACGGTCGCCTCCAGCTCGGTGAGCAGGAAGTCGCCCTCCTGGTACAAGGGAGCGCGCCCCGGCCCTCCTTCGGGGAGGCTGGGATCGGTCATCACCTCGAGGCGAAGGGCGGTGATTCCTTTGAGATCGGTTGGAATGTCGATCTCATAAACGTCGTTGTTGGGATTGTCTCCGGTGGCGAGAATGGAGCCGTCGGGTTGAAGCTCGAGCGTGGCGCGCTTGCGCGAGACGAGTTTCGACGGCTCGAGGATCGACCAGCGGGCGGGCTTGACGGTCTCTTCCCAGGCGTCGATTTTGGCCTGGAGGCTGTCTGGTCCTTCGGGGGGGTACTGGTTTTCGAGGTCCGACTCGAGCCTTTGGATCTCGGCCTCGATGGCGGCCCGGCGCGCGGCGACATCCGGGTCGGGGAGGTTGAGGTCGGGCTCGTCGGCGTTGTTGAGGAAGGCGAAGAACTGATAATACTCGCGCTGGGTGATCGGGTCGAACTTGTGGGTGTGGCACTGGGCGCACTGGATGGTCAGGCCGAGCCAGACGGTTCCGGTGGTGGCGACCCGGTCGATGGTGGCGATGTAGCGGAACTCTTCGACATCGATGCCCCCCTCTTCGTTGATCATCGTGTTGCGATGGAAGCCGGTGGCGGTTCGCTGTTCGGGCGTGGCGTTTGGAAGCAGGTCGCCGGCGATCTGTTCGATGGTGAACTCATCAAAGGGCATGTCGGCGTTGATCGCGTGGATGACCCAATCGCGATACGGCCAGATGGATCGCTCGCGGTCCTTTTCATATCCATTCGTGTCGGCGTATCGGGCGCGGTCGAGCCAGTGCCGGCCCCAAGCTTCGCCGTGGCTGGGCGAGGCCAAAAGCCGATCGACGAGCCGATCGTAGGCGTCGGGCTGGTCGTCGGCCAGGAAGGCGTCGATTTCCTCGAGCGTCGGCGGCAGGCCGATCAAGTCGAGGCTCAACCGTCGGATCAAGGTCCGTCGATCGGCCTCGGGCGACGGCTCAAGCCCCTCCTTCTCGAGCCTCGCCAGCACGAACCGATCGATGGGGTTGCGGACCCACGCCTCGTTTTCGACCGCGGGGGGAACGGGGGGCTTGGGCGGTTGGAACGACCAGTGATCGGATTTGATTCCCGACGATTCGGTCGAAGCGGTCGAGGCG
>Ga0182742_1002644_pt1 | contig 19406 bp, 23 predicted proteins | sample eDN5th37CBELigMG_FD_128880 | JGI IMG/M metagenome (GOLD analysis project Ga0182742, IMG submission 128880) | Enriched Miracle-Growth compost microbial communities from Emeryville, California, USA - eDNA 5th pass 37_C BE-Lig MG (version 2)... ... | reverse complement strand
GTTAGATGAAAGTGAGACCATCTGTGAAACCGATCTGCGAAAAATGTAAAGTAATTCGCCGACGCGGTAAAGTAATGGTAATCTGTGAAAATCCTAAACACAAACAAAAACAAGGATAATAAAAAGGAGGTGCAGCATAAATGGCACGTATTGCTGGAGTTGACATTCCTCGCGACAAACGCGTGGTAATTTCATTAACTTACATTTACGGAATTGGTAAAACTACATCTCAAAAAGTATTAGCTGCTGCTGGTGTTAACGAAAACACTCGCGTACGCGATCTTACTGAAGATGAGTTAAACAAAATCCGTGAACAATTAGATACTTATAAAGTGGAAGGTGACTTACGTCGCGAAATTTCACTTAACATTAAACGTCTGATGGAAATCGGTTGTAACCGTGGTATCCGTCACCGTCGTGGTTTACCTGTTCGTGGTCAAAATACGAAAAACAATGCGCGTACGCGTAAAGGTCCTCGTAAAACTGTAGCGAACAAGAAAAAATAATAAGTAAAGGGGGTTCCTTCTTAACATGGCTCGTAAACAACAAACTCGTAAACGTCGTGTGAAAAAAAATATCGAATCTGGTATTGCTCACATCCGTTCTACATTTAACAATACAATCGTAACGATTACAGATATGCAAGGTAACGCAGTATCTTGGTCTAGTGCTGGTGCGCTTGGATTCAGAGGTTCACGTAAATCTACACCTTATGCTGCTCAAATGGCTGCTGAAGCTGCTGCAAAAGCGTCCGTTGAACATGGTTTAAAGACGTTGGAAGTAACTGTTAAAGGTCCTGGTGCTGGTCGTGAAGCTGCAATTCGTGCACTTCAAGCTGCTGGTTTAGAAGTAACTGCAATTAAAGATGTTACTCCAGTTCCTCATAACGGTTGCCGTCCGCCAAAACGTCGTCGTGTGTAATGGGTGCATCTCAAAGTACTTTTTGAGTTCATCATTGCTTGTACAAAACAAAATCTTGTGCAAATCTTATAAAGTCAAGAGTTTTTGACTATTATGATGTTATGAACCTATACATTCGATGTTTTGAAGGAGGGTAAATTGAATGATCGAAATTGAAAAACCAAAGATTGAAACTGTTGAGATCAGCGAAGATTCCAAATATGGCAAGTTTGTTGTAGAACCGCTTGAACGCGGTTACGGAAACACTTTGGGTAATTCTTTACGTCGTATCCTTCTGTCTTCATTACCAGGAGCTGCTGTTACATCTATTCAAATTGATGGTGTGTTACACGAATTCTCAACTGTAGAAGGCGTAGTAGAAGACGTTGCTTCAATTATTTTGAATATCAAAAAACTTGCACTAAAAATCTACTCTGACGAAGAAAAAGTTATTGAGATTGATGTGAAAGGTGATGCAACGGTTACAGCTGCTGATATCACACATGACAGTGACGTTGAAATATTAAATCCCGATTTGTATATTGCAACAATTGCTAAAAATGGTCATTTACGTATGCGTATGTATGCACGTCGTGGCCGTGGATATACTCCTGCTGATCAAAACAAACGTGAGGATCTTCCTATCGGCGTGATCCCGATCGACTCTATTTACACTCCAGTTTCACGCGTTAACTTTCAAGTGGAGAACACTCGTGTTGGACAAAATTCTGATTTCGACAAGTTATCACTTGATGTGTGGACAGATGGTAGCATCGGTCCAAAAGAGGCGATATCGCTCGGAGCGAAAATTTTAACTGAGCACCTTAATATCTTTGTAGGCCTAACAAATGAAGCACAAACTGCTGAAATTATGGTCGAAAAAGAAGAGGATCAAAAAGAAAAAGTTTTAGAGATGACGATTGAGGAATTAGATCTTTCAGTTCGTTCTTACAACTGTTTAAAACGCGCTGGTATCAATACGGTATTAGAACTTGCGAATAAATCAGAAGACGATATGATGAAAGTGCGCAATCTTGGTCGTAAATCACTAGAAGAAGTAAAAGCTAAATTAGAAGAGCTTGGTTTAGGATTACGCAAGGAAGACTAAGCAAGTGAATTTATTTATAGCAGTCTAGATTAAAGGAGGGAACATCCATGGGTTACAGAAAACTTGGTCGTACAAGTTCTCAACGTAAAGCGTTATTACGTGATTTAGCTACTGACTTAATCATCAACGAACGCATCGAGACTACTGAAGCACGTGCGAAAGAATTACGTTCTGTAGTTGATAAAATGATTACTTTAGGTAAGCGTGGGGATTTACATGCTCGTCGTCAAGCGGCTGCATTTATCCGTCATGAAGTAGTAACAACTACTGATGAAGAAGGTAACGAAACAACTTCATTTGCACTTCAAAAGTTATTTAATGATGTTGCACCACGTTACGCAGAGCGTCAAGGTGGTTACACTCGTATCCTTAAAGTAGGACCTCGCCGTGGTGACGGTGCACCTGTAGTAGTTATCGAATTAGTTTAATATCTAGTTCCGATGGAAACAGGTAAGAGGGTGTCCGGTTCACCGGTTGAACCCGGGCCCCTCTATTTTTCTAAAATGATTTATACGACAATAAAATGGCTTGAGCGTTATAATGAGCGGATCACTAGTTGATGGCGTCTCGTCTAGCTCTCCGCACCTCATTCAACAAGAACTCGGAATTGAGCAGCTGTGTTCTTATTACAAATGTAAAGTAAAGCGCATTTCTCTGAATGAGGTGCGCGCTTTTTTATGCTTAAAAACGGTAAGATATTTACTTGCCGTTTTTAAGCTTTTTTATTATTACATATACAAAAATAAAGTACGTTTTGATTCAGTTGTTATTAACTGATTTCTAAACGTACCTTATTTTTATATATGACACTATACGAAAAGGTAGCATTGCAGTTAAAAACAGTGTAATTTAGTTAGTAGAGATAGAGAGGAGCTAGAGATCAGTGACCGAGATTTTATCGTTTAATAATGTAAGTTTTTCTTATACTCCCGATAACCCTGAACTTCGAAAAGCTGTTCAAAACGTTTCATTTTCAATAAATGAAGGAGAATGGATTGCAATTGTTGGACACAATGGATCAGGGAAGTCAACAATGGTCAAGCTAGTAAGCGGACTACTCTTTCCACAAGAAGGTGAAGTTCGTGTGATGAGAAATGTTTTAACTGAAGAGAATTTATGGGAGACTCGTTCTAATATTGGAATGGTTTTTCAAAATCCGGATAACCAATTCGTTGGAGCTACTGTACAAGATGATGTAGCATTTGCTTTAGAAAATAGTGGAGTACCATATAAAGACATGGTGGAACGTGTACATTCCTCACTTGCTCAAGTAAAAATGGATAAGTTCTTGAACCATGAACCGCATCATTTGTCTGGGGGACAAAAGCAACGAGTTGCTATTGCTGGAGCGCTTGCAATGCGTCCTAAGCTTCTAATATTGGATGAAGCTACATCGATGCTTGATCCTCAAGGACGTGACGAGGTATTAAAAACAGTTCGATCCTTACGTAAAGAAATAGGGTTAACGGTTCTATCTATTACTCACGATGTCGAGGAAGCGCTGTATGCGGATCGTGTATTATTTATGAATGATGGTAAAAAGTATGCCGAAGGAACACCTTCAGAAATCTTTGCGCTGGGTGATAAGTTAGTGGAATTTGGACTAGAGTTACCTTTTGCTATGCGAATGACGAAGCTTTTTAAAGATAATGGCGTATTATTAGAAGGACAACATATGACAGAAGAAGAGTTGGTGAATGATTTATGGACATCAAACTTCAACAAGTAAGTTACGCGTATTCTATGGGGACACCCTTTGAAAAGTATGCATTATTTGATGTTGATTTAACAATTGCTCATGGTACGTATCAAGCAATAATAGGACATACAGGGTCAGGTAAGTCTACCATCCTTCAGCACTTTAATGGCCTTCTTAAGCCTTCAAAAGGACAAGTACATATTGGAGATCGTGTCATTGTAGCTGGGAAGAAAGCTAAGGAACTAAAACCAGTTCGACAAAAAGTGGGAATCGTATTTCAGTTCCCCGAACACCAATTATTTGAGGAAACTGTTCTAAAAGATATTATGTTTGGACCGATGAATTTTGGCGTTTCGGCAAACGTTGCTGAAGAACGTGCACGTGAGCTTATTAAGCTAGTGGGCTTACCAGAGGATACTTTGAATAAATCGCCCTTTGACCTATCTGGGGGACAAATGCGTCGTGTAGCGATTGCAGGAGTGCTTGCAATGGATCCTGAAGTCATTGTATTGGATGAACCGACAGCAGGACTTGACCCTAGAGGACAAAAAGAGATTATGGATATGTTTTATACCCTTCATAAGGAGCGAGGATTAACTACTATTCTTGTTACACACAGTATGGAAGATGCGGCTCGTTACGCAGATAATATTGCCATTATGCATGAAGGTCGTTGTGTACTAAACGGAACACCACAAGAAATATTCTCGGATGCAGAAACCCTTGAAAAATATCGTTTAGAACTTCCTCATATAGTTCGTTTCCAAAGAAATATTGAGAAACGAATGAAGTTATCATTAGCGAAAATTTGTTTAACAGAGGAAGAGCTAGCATTAGAAGTAGCACGTGCCTTACGAGAGGGTGGTGATGAAAAATGATGGAGAAAATGATATTTGGTCGTTATATCCCTGGAGATTCATTTGTTCATCGATTAGACCCCCGTTCCAAGCTGATTTTCGTATTTGCCTTTATTATCATTGTTTTCTTAGCAAATAATATTGTGACGTATGCTTTATTGTTAGTCTTTACATTGCTTGTAATATTGATGTCTCGTATTCGTTTATACTTTTTAATCAATGGGTTAAAGCCGATTATGATTTTATTAGTATTTACGTTTTTAATTCATATTTTATTTACTAGAGAAGGGGATATTCTCTTAGATCTCGGTTTGTTTAATGTGTATGAGGAAGGTTTAAGGCAAGGGATTTTTATCTCTGTTCGTTTCCTTGTTCTTGTCTTTATGACATCTATCTTGACGTTAACTACGTCACCTATTTCGATTACGGATGGTATTGAAGTTCTATTAAATCCATTAAAAAAAGTAAAAATGCCTGTTCATGAACTAGCCTTAATGATGTCCATTGCCCTTCGCTTTATTCCAACGTTAATGGATGAAACGGACAAAATTATGAAAGCGCAAATGGCCCGCGGTTCGGATTTAAGTGCTGGACCTTTAAAAGAGCGTGTAAAAGCAGTTGTTCCTCTTCTAGTACCTTTATTTGTGAGCGCATTTAAACGTGCAGAAGATTTAGCAACAGCTATGGAGGTTCGAGGATATCGTGGCGGAGAAGGAAGAACCCGATATCGTCAGTTGAAATGGGATTGGCGTGATACATTAAGTTTAGTTATATTAGTTGTCATGACCATCTTATTGGTATTTTATCGTAATTAGTTTTGTAGTTAGGCGAGGTGAAGTTCATTGCGACGTTTAAAAGTGACAATCAGTTATGATGGTACTCTTTTTGCTGGTTATCAGGTTCAACCAGGAGAACGTACGGTTCAACTTGAAATTGAAAATGTATTAATGAAAATGCATAAAGGGGAAACTGTGAAAATAACGGCGAGTGGTAGGACGGATGCTCGTGTTCATGCAACTGGACAAGTTATTCATTTTGATACACCTCTGACAATTCCTGTTGATCGATATAAAAAGGCATTAAACGTCCAATTACCTCGTGATATTCGTGTATTATCAGTAGAGGAAGTTGCTGCCGATTTCCATGCCAGGTATAGTGTATCTGGTAAACGTTATCGATATATTTGGAATTGCGAGGAGGAACAAAGTCCTTTTAGAAGACATTATACGGTTGAAACGAATGGCGTAAAACCAAATATAGAAGATATGCAGGCAGCGGCTCAATATATTATCGGAACACATGATTTTTCGGCCTTTTGCGCGGCGAATACAAGTGTAATCGACAAAGTTCGTACAGTTCATTCACTGAACTTTTCTTACGAAGGTGAAGAATTGCATATGGTAATCGAAGGGAAAGGTTTTTTATATAATATGGTTCGTATTATTGCCGGTACTTTATGGGAAGTGGGTATCGGGAAACGAGAAGTCCATGATATAGAAAAAATTGTAGCTTCAATGGATCGTGGGGAAGCGGGTAAAACGGCACCAGCACACGGTTTGTATCTTGAAAAAGTCTTTTATTAAAGGGCATTCTTCATACCCAAAATCTGGTCGTATAAGCATTTAAATTTGTATGATAAAATAAAAAAGTAGCACACCTGGTTGTGTTGCTTTTTTTCTTGACTTATGTAGAAATATATTATAAGATGACATATGGTATTTTCATTACCACCACAAATAAGCCCCGAAACTTATAAGTGTATAATAATGAAAAATAACGGTAATTGAATCGATTAGGAGGACATATAAATGCGTACAACATTCATGGCTAAAGGTCACGAAGTAGATCGTAAATGGTTAGTAGTAGACGCAGAAGGCCAAACTCTTGGACGTTTAGCTTCTGAAGTAGCTGCTATCTTACGCGGTAAACATAAACCAACATTCACACCAAACGTTGACACTGGTGACTTTGTTATCGTAATTAACGCTGACAAAATTCATTTAACAGGTAACAAATTAGATGGTAAAATTTATTACCGTCACACTCAATTCGCTGGTGGGTTAAAAACTCGTACAGCTGGCGAAATGAAAGAAAAATACCCAACACAAATGATCGAATTAGCAGTAAAAGGGATGCTTCCTAAAAACTCTTTAGGTCGTAAAATGTTCACTAAACTTAACGTTTATGCTGGAGCAGAACACCCACATGCAGCACAAAAACCAGAAAGCTATACGCTTCGCGGATAATTATTAAGAGGAGGATATACACTTGGCACAAGTTCAATATAACGGCACAGGTCGTCGTAAAAGCTCAGTAGCTCGCGTACGTTTAGTACCAGGCGAAGGTAAAATTGTTATTAACAACCGTAGCATCGAAGAGTACTTACCATTCGAAACTTTACACTTAATCATCAACCAACCATTAGAAGCAACTCAAACTAAAGGTAGCTATGATGTATTTGTAAATGTAAACGGTGGTGGATTCACAGGTCAAGCTGGAGCAATCCGTCATGGTATCGCTCGTGCGTTACTACAAGTTGACCCAGACTTCCGTCCAGCATTAAAAACTGCAGGTTTACTAACTCGTGACCCACGTATGAAAGAACGTAAAAAATACGGTCTTAAAGGCGCTCGTCGTGCACCTCAGTTCTCAAAACGTTAATATTGCGTTTCAAGACTCTCAAAGCATTTGCTTTGGGGGTTTTTTTATATAGAAAATAGTTTTCCGTAAAGAAATTCTATATATACAAGTGGTAAATATTTCTCAATCTCTTTACAGTATATAGATTTATTATTTATTTCATGTATTATTAAGAGTAATTAAAATGTTTTGCAGGGGGACACGATGTGTGTTGAGAAGGTAAAACCTGACCCTTAGAACCTGTTCCGTTAATACGGACGTAGGGAGCAACGTACAAAGATTCCATGTGTGCTTGTTGCTCTCCTTTTACGAGGAGAGCTTTTCTTTTGCAAAATTATCTTAATTGCGGGGGGACACGTCTTGTGTTGAGAAGGTTAAAACCTGACCCTTAGAACCTGACAGTTAATACTGACGTAGGGAGCAATGAAGGGTATAGTCTACCTTTTTTGACCTCTACTATTTATAAGTAGGGGTCTTTTTGCTTCTTTAAAAGGAGGAGTAGACAAATGTTTTTTCGAAAAGAGATTCGCAAAGTAAAAGACATCTGGAATGAGGTGTTCGTATGCTAGCGACAATTAATCAAACGAAACCACTCGTTCACTGTATTACGAACTATGTAGTCTCAAATTTCACAGCGAATGGATTATTAGCGATTGGGGCATCTCCTGTGATGGCGGACGAGGTAGAAGAAGTGGAAGATATGGTGACCATAGTAAGTGCATTGCTTTTAAACATAGGGACGTTAAATATACGTACTGTTGAAGCGATGCGAAAGGCCGGGAAGAAGGCGAATGAATGTGGGGTGCCTGTTGTATTAGATCCTGTTGGGGTTGGAGCAACACACTACCGTAAAAGTGTTGTCATGCAAATCCTTGAACAAATACAAGTTAATATGATCCGTTGTAATGAGGGAGAGCTTGCTTCAATTTATGGTATCTCATGGGAATCGCGCGGCGTTGATAGTGGAAGTGGGAATATGGACAAGATCAAAGTGGCACAAGAGGTCGCAAGAAAATACCAATGTCTCGTCGTTGTAACAGGTGAAGTGGATTTAGTTACAGATGGGAAAGACGTAATACAAGTGCAAGGTGGGAGTATTTTTGCAACACGTATCACTGGGACAGGCTGTTTATTAAGCGCTATATGTGCTGCTGTTTTAGCTATTAGCGAGAACCCGTTGCAAGATATAGCTGCTACACTAAAAGAATACAAAAAAGCAAGTGAGCTAAGTGGCAAAGAACTTGGAACATTCCAGATTAAATTTATCAATGCATTACAAGGAATCGCGGAGGGACGGCTATGATTGCTTTAACAATTGCTGGTTCAGATTCTGGTGGTGGTGCAGGAATACAAGCAGATATTAAGACTTTTCAAGAGCTGGGTGTATTTGGAACTTCAGCGATTACTGCATTAACCGCACAAAATACAGTTGGTGTACATGGAATTTTTGAGGTAACCCCTGATTTTTTGAAGAAGCAAGTAGAAGCTGTGTTATCAGATTTTGATGTGAAAGTCATTAAAACAGGAATGCTCTTTTCGGAAGAACTTATCGAGGTAGTTGTAGAGGTAGTGAGAAGATACAATATCCCACTTGTTGTAGATCCAGTCATGATTGCTAAGGGAGGAGAGAGCTTATTACAGGAGCATGCGGTTACTGCGTTAAAAACAAGGCTACTTCCTCTTACTTTGATTTGTACACCAAATATTCCAGAAGCAGAGGTGCTTACGGGAATAAACATCAATACCGAACATGATATTAAAATTGCAGCGGAAAAAATATTAGCCATGGGTGTTCAGTATGTAGTCATAAAAGGTGGCCATTTAAAAGGAGAAATCGCGATGGACACGGTCTATTGGAAGGATGGCTCTTTTACGATGACAACTCCTCGGGTCCAAACGAAAGATAAACATGGGACAGGCTGTACGTTTTCATCAGCTATTACAGCTCATATAGCAAAAGGATTTTCAGTACAAGATGCCATCATTGAATCAAAGAAATTTATTCATTTGGCCATTTCTAACCCGTTATCAATTGGTCATGGACATGGCCCGACCAATCATTTTGCTTATAAGCGAACATATGAGTCGTGTGAGGTAACTGTCCATGAAGCGTGAGGATTTGAATGTATATTTTATCATGGGGACGGCGAATTGTGAGAATCCTCTTGAAACACTTGAGCAGGCATTACAGGCAGGGATTACGTGTTTCCAATTTCGAGAAAAGGGAGAAGGATGTTTAATCGGTCAAGCATATGAAGCATTTGCACATGACTGTCAGAAACTATGCAAGATGTATCGTGTGCCTTTTATTGTCAATGATGACGTCGAATTAGCATTAAAGCTTGATGCGGATGGCATTCACGTTGGTCAGGATGATTTAGCTATTACCGAATTTCGGTCACGTGCAAAAAATAAAATCATTGGTGTTTCGGTTCATAATGAATTGGAAATGGCTCAAGCTGTCCAAAATGGTGCGGATTATGTTGGCATCGGACCTATTTATCCAACGAAATCCAAAAAGGATGCAAAATCACCAGCAGGGCTTGTTTTTTTACGGAAGGCAAGAAGTCTTTATCCTGACTTCCCAATCGTTGGGATAGGAGGAATCAATGAAGAAAATGCTTCGGATGTTCGTACAAGTGGAGCAGATGGAGTATCAGTCATTTCTGTCATTTGTGAAAGTGTGAATATCGAAAAAACGATACAAAAACTAAAAGTGAGATAAAACTTTTCGCTATTTTTAAAAGTGAATGTGAACATGTTTTCCCTCCTTTAGGACATGATAATCCTAAAGGAGGGATTATTCATGGCAAGAAGAAATCGTAACAAAATTCTAGTCCCTGAAGCTCGCCAAGGACTTGATCAACTAAAAGCGAAAGTTGCAGGTACAACCAATCCAGAACAAGCTAAATTTGAAGTGGCAGAGGAAGTAGGCGTACCATTAAAAGAAGGCTATAACGGAAAGCTAACATCTGAACAAGCTGGAAAAGTTGGTGGTAGACTCGGTGGAAGCATGGTAAAAGAGCTTGTAAGAATGGCCCAAGAAAACTTAAATAAAAATCAATAACATATTTATAAGTATTGTCTCTCTCCAATATTTTTTGGAGAGAGATTTTTATATGTAATGGAGCAAAGGTCATATAATGTCAGTTTTATCCCTGAACGTTATATATAGAAGGAGTAACCTCAGATGTGTGTTCATGTCAGTTGTTGAAATGATAATTGTAAAATTGTATACTTATGTATACGATTGTATACGAAGGGTGATGCGTTAATGATAAATGAAGAGAGTAAAAACATAAGTATTGAACACCATGGTCGCAATCGACGAGGACGAGGGCAACAAGGTGCTAAAACATTTAGACGTGGAAGAGCACTAGCGTTCTATGAAAAGTTGATAGTAAAACGAGGCACTTTATTGCAACAATTAGAGTCTCAAGAATTAAAGTCAATACATCAGGTGATTGCAGGAGAACTTAAGGCAACAGAAGCCATTATGAATGATTTTAAAGCGGCCTTTGAACTAGATGAGATTTCTACAGAAGAGGAGGATTAAAAATAGACTTTCATTTCCCTAATGTCTATAAATGCTTAAATTATTAGAAGTTTTAATAGAAAGAAGGTAGGTTATGCAAGCAGTATTATACTTAAAAAAATACATAAAGCCATATATGGCCTTTGCAATAATTGCCCCATTAATGATGGTGTTAGAAGTTGCGATGGATTTAGTCCAACCAACCATCATGCAACATATTATTGATAATGGGATTGCTAAAGAAGATACAGCCTATGTTATAACAATGTTTGGTCTGATGATTCTTTGTGCCATTGTAGGGTTAATAGGTGGTGCAGGTTGTTCGATTTATGCTTCAAAAACAGCCATTAGCTTTTCAGCAGATATTCGTCAAGACTTATACGAAACAATTACTTATTTTTCAAATAGGAATAAAGATCATTTTACCATTGGAAAGCTTATCACAAATATAACAAGCGATGTGGAGATGTTACAAAGAGCCTTAAATATGCTTTTAAAGGTATTTGTTCGTGGTCCATTTACTTTCATTGGCGCAATCGTCATTGTCTTTCTAACCGCGCGGGAACTATTTTCAATTTTATTAGTTGTCGTTCCGATTCTCGCATTTTCTATCTTCCTTTTTACAAAACTATCTGGAAAGCTATTTTTAAAGGTTCAAGAAGCAGTAGATGGTGTTAATACAAAAGTGCAAGAGAATTTGGCGGGTATCCGTGTTATTAAAGCTTATAATCGTAAAAATCATCAAATTGATCAATTTACGACTGTGAATAAAACCTTGATGGATCGAAATATTCAAGCGGATCAGATTATTGGTATTTTAATGCCATTAACAGCTTTCGTTGTGAATATGGGAATTATCGCAGCTCTTTGGATGGGCGCTATTAAAATCGAGAACAACACAATTGAAGTAGGGGTCATTTTAGCATTCATCAACTATTTAATGATGATCATGGGTGGGCTCATGAGTTCTTCCAATGTGTTAATGCAAATTGCACGTGCGGTGCCAAGTGCACAACGGATTGCAGCCGTACTAAAAGAACGATCCGAGATACGTGATACAAAAAACCCGGTGAACACACCGATAAAAGGTGAAGTTGAATTTGATAATGTAAGTTTTGCTTATAACAAAAACAATGAGCCAGTTATAAAGAATATTTCCTTCAAAGCAAATATTGGCGAAACAGTTGGAATCATCGGAATGACCGGTAGTGGGAAATCATCCATTGTAAAATTAATCCCTCGTTTATTTGAAGCAGACCAAGGAGTTATTAAAATTGATGGTAATCCAATTCAAGATTACGATTTGCAAACTTTACGAGGAGCCATTGGTTTTACACCGCAAAAAGCGACATTATTTTCAAGGACGATAGAGGAAAACGTCAAATATGGTAATGATGAATCTACTATAGAGGACTTAATACAAGCATTGGAATCCTCATGTGCACTAGAATTTGTAGAAAAGTTAGAGAACAAAGAACAGTATGTGATTACGCAAGGAGCTACAAATTTATCTGGTGGTCAAAAACAACGACTTGCTTTGGCACGTGCCTTTATTCGGAAACCGGCCATATTAATTTTAGATGATACTACGTCTGCTGTAGATAGTATCTCTGAGAAAAGAATTCAAAAAGCAATTCAAGAAAACTTTAAAGAGAGTACAAAGTTTATTGTCTCTTCCAAAATTTCGTCTATTCGTCATGCAGATAAGATTTTAGTTTTAGATGATGGGGTTATTGTTGGCCAAGGGACGCACGAAGAATTGCTTGAATCAAACAAAGCATATCAAGAAATCGTTTCTACACAGTTGGTAAGAGGAGGAACTTTAAATGCATAAACCACCAGGTAGACCATCAGGGCCTCCACCAATTGGTAGACATCCTGGCCCAAGATTTAATGGTCCTGCAGAAAAAGCGAAAGACCAAAAAGCAACTTTAAAGCGAATTTGGGCATATTTAAAAAATCAAAGGATTGGAATTGTCAGCTCGGTTATTTTCGTAATCATTTCTTCCCTTTTAAGTTTAGTAGGACCATTGTTCATTGGGATTATTATTGATGACTATATTCTAAAGCTTGATATCGATGGAGCAATTAGAATGGTGTTAGTACTTTGTGGTATTTACATTGTATCTGCTATTTTTACATGGCTACAAACTTTAATGATGATTCGAGTTTCTCAAAAGACAATTCGTCAGCTTCGTCAGGAGTTATTTGAAAAATTCCAATCCTTACCGATATCTGTTTTTGATAAACGTCAGCAAGGCGATTTAATGAGTCGTATGACTAATGATATCGAAACATTAAATATGGCACTTTCACAAAGTATTATTCAAATAGTAACGACGGTATTATCGGTAGTAGGTACAGGAATAGCCATGTTTTATTTAAACTGGGTATTAGCAGTAGTAACTTTACTTGTCATACCAGTAATCATTTGGTCGACAAAGCAAATCATTAAACGTAGTAGTAAAAGCTTTGTACAAAGACAAAAGGATTTAGGCAATTTAAATGGATTTATAGAAGAAACCATTTCGAATTCTCATATTACAACTTTGTTTGGAAAAGAAGAGCAGACAATTGCTCAATTTAAAGAAGCTAATGAAAAACTACGGACGTCTGCATTGAAAGCAGAAATTGCATCCGGTTTTCTTGGTCCAATCAATAATTTTATTAATAACTTAGGCATAGGATTAGTGATTGGTGTTGGGGCATTATTAGTAATTGGAAATTTGGGGGTAACTGTTGGGGTCATTGCTTCCTTTGTCACTTATACGAGACAATTCTTCCGACCAATTAACCAATTGTCGAACCTTTTCAATACATTCCAATCAGCTATTGCTGGTACAGAACGTGTATTTGAAATATTAGATGAACAGAACGAAGTAGCAGATGTACGAGAGACGATTTCTAAAAATCGCTATGATGGGGATGTTGAATTCCGTCATGTTGGATTTTCTTATCGCCCGGAAAAAGCGATACTGAAAAATATCTCATTTAGAGCAAAAGCAGGGCAAACAATCGCGCTTGTAGGGCCAACAGGTTCAGGTAAAACAACCATTATACAATTACTTAATCGTTTCTATGACACGGTAAGGGGTGAAATCTTCATTGATGGTAATGATATTACGCAATATGAAATGGAAAATCTACGAGATCATATAGGGGTTGTATTGCAAGATACGTATCTATTCTCGGGAACTGTTCGTGAAAATATTCGCTATGGAAAATTAGAGGCGACAGATGAAGAAGTTGAACAAGCAGCCAAAATTGCCTATGCACACAATTTTATTAAGTACTTACCTCAAGGTTATGAAACAATGCTTGTTTCCGGAGGGATGAATTTGAGTCAGGGGCAACGCCAGCTTATTGCCATCGCGCGGGCGATCTTAGAAGATCCAGATATTCTGATTTTAGATGAAGCGACGTCAAGTGTTGATACTATGACTGAAGTGCAAATCCAAAAAGGGTTAAACAATTTAATGCAAGGGCGTACAAGCTTCGTCATTGCCCATCGTTTAAAAACAATCGAAAATGCAGATCAAATACTTGTTATAAAGGACGGGGCAATTTTAGAACAAGGAAATCATGATACTTTAATGTTGAATAATGGCTTATATGCTTCATTACAGCATCAGCTACAAGTACAGTAAATTAGAGTGAAAGAAATATGAAATATTCACATCATCGATAAATAATCAGGACATGCTAAACATAAATTGTTAAGCGTGTCCTTTTTTGTTAGAGAAGTATACTTTCAAATTTGTAGAAGTTTCTCTTACCTCAATTCAATAAATGTTTGTATAGGAACACATTTTGGAAGTAAAAAAGTTCACGCATACTCGTCCAAATTTTTGCGTATAGTAGTGCAAAAGGTTGCAAAAGGTGGTGTAATGATTTGAAAAGATGGATTGCACTAGGGGTTATCTTGTTAGGGTGTTTGGGTATTGTTGTTTATGAGACAAGCGCATCTGATCGAAGTTTCTTCTTACCAGAGCCATTGGGTGGTGTGAAAATTGTTGTTGATGCTGGCCATGGTGGAATTGATGGTGGGGCTTCATCTGGAGAAGTCATTGAAAAAGATGTCACACTTGCTATTGCCCAAAAGGTTGAGAAGCAGTTAAAACGTTTAGGCGCTGAGGTTGTCATGACGCGCTCAACAGATGGAGATGTAATAGAAGAACATGCCTCAGGTGAAGAGTTCTCAACATTAAGAGAACGGAAGAAAGAAGATATTTTCTTACGCTCAAACCTTGTACAAAAAAATGAACCTGATATTTTCATTACCATTCATGCAAATGCTATTCCTGAAGAACAGTGGAGGGGTGCTCAAGTTTTCTATCATAAAGACGGGCATCCAAATAGCGAGCTATTAGCAAAATCAATTCAATCTACTATCAAAGAGTCTCTGCAAAATACAGAGAGAGAAGCACTAGCGATTAAACAAGTATATCTTTTAAAGAAAGCAGAAGTGCCTGCAGTATTAATTGAAACAGGTTTCTTAAGTAATAACGATGAACGTGAATTACTATCAAGTCAGGCATATCAAGATAAAATGGCAAATGCCATTGTTAGTGGAATTGAGAGTTATGTTAATTTAGAGTTTAAGTAAAACTATACGATTGTTATGTATAAAGGAGCAAATTACTCAATCTGCAAACAATACATAATAATACGTTTTAAAGAAGTAGGAATTGTTTTATTTATTATAAACAAAAAAACCATTCGCATTTTTGCGAATGGTTTTTAAATATGAATATTGTATAGAAATTTAATAAGGGAAACACGCTATACATAGAATGAAAAAATGAAAAAACGGGAGTGTAAAACACGAATGGTTAAAAAGAGAAAATTGCTTTTATTTATGATTTTTACCGTGTTACTCCTAGGTTTATTTGGTTTTCTTGGGAAAAGTGAGCCAGAGGCAGAGTCTGAAAACGTAGTAACACCCAAAATATTTGCCCACCGCGGAGCAGGTGACCGCTTTAATGAGGGAACAATCACATCCTATAAAATCGCAAGTGAAGATAATGTAGACGCGCTAGAAATAGATTTACGTATGACGAAAGATTATGTATTAATTGTTATGCATGATGAGACTATTGATCGTACGACAAATTGTACAGGTAGAGTGAGTGACTTAACGCTTTGGAATATTAAATCCTGTGTTACATTAGGTCAATATCAAGGGGAAATTACGATGGAAGAGGTACCAACCTTAGAAGAAGTATTTAAAACATTTGGAGATACACAAAAGTATTATATTGAGACACGATTGGTCTACGGAGAGACTGCTATGGAAGAAATATTATTTAAAGTGCTAGTGGAAAATCATTTATTAGACAAAGAAAAAGTAGCTATCCAATCTTTTTCAGAAGAAAGTTTAAACAAAATGGCTAATTTAGCACCAGATTTACGACTGACTCTTTTATTTAAAGAGGGTGAGTTCGACTTAGAGAAAGCATTAGCAGTAGATTTTCCTGTAATTGGACTAGAGTCTACAGATGTCTCCCTTAAAGTGGTAAATGCGTTACATCGTCAAGGCAAGGAAGTACATGTATTCTTTAATAACCCGGACACGATGGAAGATGAACAAAAGAGAATGAAAGAGTTAAACATAGATGGCTACTTTACAGATAATATCCCTTTAACAAAGAGCGTATTAGGCGAGTAGTAATAGTGGAGCGCGGAGAAAATAAGTAGTAGAATTACACTATGTTATACTAACATTATTAGAAACAGAAAATAGGGGAGTGTATTCAGTGATAAATGAACAAAAGGTCCGTGACGTTTTAGGACAATTACAAGATCCTTTTTTACATAGAACGTTTGCTGAAACGAATGGTATCGTAAACGTATCCATTAAAGAAGAAAAAAATCATGTCAGTGTAAAAGTGGCAATTGCTAAAACAAATACACCAGAACAAATGCAACTACAAATGAAAATTGTAGAAGTGTTAAAAGAAGCTGGAGCAAATACAGTAGGAATCCGTTTTGAAGAGTTATCCCCTGAAAGTTTAGAGCAATTCCGTGGAACTGCTACTGAGTCGGAAGTGCATGATTTGTTATCTCCATTATCATCTGTCCAATTTCTAGCAATCGCATCTGGTAAAGGTGGGGTTGGGAAATCTACAGTATCAGTTAACTTAGCTGTAGCATTAGCTCGACTAGGTAAAAAAGTGGGACTAATTGATGCAGATATTTATGGATTCAGTGTACCTGATATGATGGGCATTCAAGACATGCCTGTTGTAAAAGATGATCGAATTTATCCTGTAGAACGTAAAGGGGTAAAAGTAATATCTATGGGCTTCTTTGTGGAAAATAATGCACCAATCGTTTGGCGTGGCCCAATGCTTGGAAAAGTATTAGACCAATTCTTCCGCGATGTAGAATGGGGAGATATTGATTTCTTATTATTAGATTTACCACCAGGTACAGGGGACGTTGCATTAGATATACACCAAATGTTACCTTCATCAAAAGAAATTATTGTTACAACACCTCATCCAACAGCTGCCTTTGTTGCTGCTCGTGCAGGTGCAATGGCTTTACAAACTAACCACGATATTCTAGGTGTTATTGAAAATATGGCATGGTTTGAATCAAAATCTGGTGAACGTGAATACGTATTTGGACAAGGTGGCGGACCAAAGCTTGCTGATGAGTTACGTACTGATTTATTAGGTCAATTTCCACTTGGTCAACCAGATTGGGCGAATGAAGATTTTGCACCTTCTGTTTATGAAGAAAATCATCCAACAGGAAAAATTTATTTAGAAGCAGCACAAAAAGTTATCGACAAACTTTCAAAATAGAGCGTAAAAAACGGATTGCATCCAAAATGATGCAATCCGTTTAATTATTATCATAAATTATGAACCTTCGCCGCCACCTGATCCTTCTTTTTCTGAACCGCCGCCACCTTCTTCGCCACCAGAGCCACCACCCGATTCTTCCTCGGATTTCTTATCTGATGAACCTTCGCCGCCGCCACTTTCTTTGATAAGTTGCTGCCACTTCGTTTGTAAAAGAGGATTTTCGATTGTTTGCGTTACGACTTCTTCCATTTGCTTACGAAGTGGGGCACTTTTTAATACAGTCTCGAGTTCTTTTTGCATCTCAGCTTGTCCGAAAAATGAAATCAAATCTTCTTGATAAGTCGGGTCTTTAATTAGTTCTTTCATAATTTCGGTTTGCTGTTCTTTCATACTCTTGGCTATATTTTCTTGGAATGATGGATCCTCAAATTGTTTCTTCCAAAATTTCTTCGAATCCTCGGAAAGTAAAGTAGTGTTAATGGCTGTTTGTACTTCTTCATGTTCGAGTACTATCAAATCGCGGAAACTTGGATCTTGTAGCAATTGTCGAATAGCTTTTTTTCCATCTTCCGTCTGAATAGAGTCCATCATAATTTTTTTAACTTCTTCATAAGAAAGTGCTTGGCTATTTGGCTCAGAACAGCTGGCAAGTAAAAGTACGACAAATAAAAGGGAAAGTATACGGTTGAACAATTTTTCTCAGTCCTTTCTTAAAGGCTCTCTTTCAATTATTGTTCACAATACGCGCACATAATATGTACACGATTATGACTTCATTAGCTTTTTTCAGAGTGCATTGTTAAAATATAAAGTAAACCCTTACAGTAAATACAGATTTGACAATTTATAAGGCTTCAACTTGATAATAAAAGCAATAAAAGCCAAATTTTATGAGATAATATAACTTTCATGTTTATTGAAAGTCCAAAGGAAAGTGTAACTTGGTTATTATTCGGCAATTTTGCTGATAGATATGATAAAAACTAAACGATAAGATGGGGGACGTTAAGTTGTGACAATACGAAATTGGGTAAAATTCTTCTTAATGTGTATGCTAATTGGTGGCGTCGTAACCGGTATTGCAGGGATAATTGTACGCTGGAACTTCTTTCAACCATACTTAGCTGATGGGCAAATTGGCGAATTCCTTGCTGCATTTGGTTGGATGATTTTATTAGGTTGTACAATGAGTGTTATTGCTCAAGCAGGTTTTTTTGCATATTTGACCCTACATCAGGTAGGTGTTGGTATTTTCAGAACACTAACTTTATGGAACTGGGTACAAATGTTACTAGTAGCGGTTCTCGTTGTAGATTTAGTTGTATTTCGTTTTGCTCCAAGTGCCGAAAGTACAAACGATTGGGTCTTCTACATAGGCTTATTAATCTTCCTGGTATTTGCAGCAATTGCAACAGCTATAAAAAAGGTTCAATTGACGGGTAAAAAGCATGTACTCGTATCTTCAATCTTCTTTATGATTGTAATAACGTCTCTTGAATGGATTATTGCACTAATGGGTCGTCAGGGTAATATTGATACATACGTGGCATTATTATTATTCCCGTTAATAGCAGTCAATGCCTACCAATTACTACTATTACCGAAATATAATTCTAAATCGGATGCAGACCGAAAAAGGTTAGTAGAACGTAGAAAAGAACGGAATCAAAAGCAAAAAACAAATTCAACAAATGTCAATGCATAAACTAAAAGGCTAAAACCATAATTGAATGATATGCTCCCCATTAGGTAGACAGATTAAAAAATAAAATCTGTTTATCAAATGGGGAGTTTTTTATGTCCAAAAAAAGGTTTTCATCAGATGTAAAATTGTTAGTAATTCAATATTTAG